>UMBE01031974.1_pt1 | contig 21947 bp, 18 predicted proteins | sample 1963881 | NCBI WGS metagenome assembly UMBE01 (sample SAMEA4835933, study PRJEB28245) | human gut metagenome | biome: gut microbiome; material: fecal sample | place: Denmark | collected 2008 | reverse complement strand
AAAAGCATTTATGTACTTTCTTTGGTGGTGCCACCAGGAATCGTGATTTATTTCCAAGTGGTTGAATATCATCACTTTTTAGAATTAACTTGACAGCAAACTCCTCCGATTGCTCCACCGTTGGACTTCTGCGTTTTGCGCATCGCTTCAGCGGATGATTTCTTGGTGCAAAGGTAGTGATTTACTTTGGATTATTGCCATTATTGTCTCCTAATTTCTTGATTTATCTATCAAAATCGCTTTCAAGCAGTTCCATTTCGCGTTTGCGATAGATTTCAAATTCTTTTTCCGCTTTTTCAACCGCCTACTTATGCGAGATGTTTCTATTATCCACACGATTATATACGACTTCAGCAGCCGTATTCTCATGAACGGCATAATGCAGCTTGTTCTGCACGGTCGGTAGCGAAAAACATTTTTGTCATCTTGTCACGAGGGTCGTAGTTTGTCGCTGTGGCATATATATCCGTTACTTGTTGATAGAAGTTTCGCTCGCTACTACGAATGTCCCTGATACGTTGTAAAAACTCACGGAAATAACGGTTTCCTCCCTGCTTCAACCGTTCATCATCCATAGCAAATCACTTTTGGATATATTCGTGAAGCCGTTGGGTTGCCCAGCGACGGAAACGAGTAGCCACCTGCGACTGGACACGATAGCCCAATGCTATGTCGATACTGCGTTTCACTTGACGATTACCTTCCTGACGAACTAACAAGAATTTCTTGTTAGTTGCCTCTATGGTCAGTTCACCATCTTTTATATATGTTGTCCACATGTTGGCTAATATTCTGTTGTGTAGTACAATATATATCCGCCAACTGGTCCTGTGTCAGCCATAAGTCCTCATCGGCAAAACACACGGACACACGGGTTATCTCGTTATTGTCCTGATAGAGTATTATTTTGTTTTCTTCGTTCAAAATTTACTACGGAAGTGATTGATTTCTTGGCACAAGAAAATTAATTAGGACGAGAAATCATCACGTTTCCGATATTTTAATCCACTTTTCTGAGAAACAATACAATAGATTCAAAACAGAAGTGTTATATTACGCGGCACATAGCTAAATATGGCAAAATAACCGCACATTTGGCTTTATGATGTAAGAGAAACACACCTCTACCATAGCCCCACCTACGTCAGCTAGCCAAATTCTATAAAATATTCTTGATTTGGCTGCGTATTGTAAGATTATTCTTGTATCTTTGCAGCATAAATGTATAAAAGATGCTTGTAGGAAGAGAACATGAGATTGAAGAATTGCGGCAAGCCTATGATTCAGACGAGTCTAGGTTTGTGGCTATATTGGGGCGTCGAAGAATCGGTAAGACTTATCTTGTAAGAGAGGTCTTTCATGATAGATTTGCGTTTGCATATTCCGGCATGGCGAAAGCCTCAACGAAAGAACAGCTACAAAGATTCTACCTATCCTTGAAAGACCACGGATATAAGAATGGCTCGTATCCTAATAATTGGATTGAAGCATTCTATATGTTGGAACAATATCTTAAAGAGTTACCTGAAGGTAAAAAAGTGGTTTTTCTGGATGAACTGCCGTGGATGGATGCTCCAAAATCAAGTTTCATGCCCGCTTTTGAGAACTTTTGGAATGGGTGGGCATCGGCGAGAAAAGACATTCTTCTGATAGTTTGTGGCTCAGCCACCTCATGGATGGTAAAGAAGATACTCAAAAACAGAGGGGGGCTTCATAATAGGCTGAATAACCAAATTTACCTACAGCCATTCAACTTGCATGAGTGTGAAGTCTATGCAAAGAATATCGGCTTGCCAATGGAACGAGCAGAGATTATTGAAGCTTATATGGTATTCGGAGGAATTCCATTCTATTGGTCGTTACTAAATAAATCATTGAGTCTTCCTCAGAATATCGACACTTTGTTTTTTGGACGTACCCCCAAACTGGGCAATGAATTTATGGAGCTATATTTATCGCTGTTCAAACAGCCTGAAGCCTATATTAACATCATTACTGCTCTGGCAAAAAAGAAAGTTGGCATGACCCGTGATGAGATAATAGAGAGTACCAATCTCATTACGAATGGACAGTTGACTAAGTATCTGGAGGATTTAGAGAATTGCGGTTTTATCCGTAAATATCAGGCAATAGGTTCAAAAACAAAGAACTCACTCTATCAACTGATAGATAACTTTACCTTGTTCTACTTCAAGTTTATGGAAGGTCGAAAGAATACAGATGCCAATTATTGGTCGAAGATACAAATGGCTCCTGTCTTTCATACATGGAGTGGGCTCGCTTTCGAGCGGATATGCCTTTTGCATTCAGAGCAAATAAAGAAGGCTCTCGGAATAAGCGGTGTAATCACAAACGAATACTCATGGCGCACAGCTGCTACTGAGGAGCATCCAGGTGCGCAGATAGATCTATTAATTGACCGCAGTGACAAAGCTATAAACCTTTGTGAGATTAAATATTCTGACGGGCCATATACGATTGACAAGAAATATATGGAGAATCTGCGTAATAAGGCTGCATTGTTCCGCCTTCTGACAAAAACGCGTAAAGGAATCGCGCTGACCATGATTACAAGTTCTGGACTTGTGAAGAACTCCTATTCAATGAACAGTATCCATTCTCAAATCACGGCTGATGATTTATTTGCAGATGCCTAATATCTCTTATACCAAATCTAAGTAAACAACAGCGAATATGTACCTTTCGAATATAAAACTTTGGAATTTCAGAAAGTTCGGAACTTTGGGCGACATAGACCTGAAGTGCCCAAATCTCAACTTGTCGTTTACAAAAGGACTGAATGTGTTGATTGGTGAAAACGACTCGGGAAAGAGCGCAATACTTGAAGCCATCAAGATGGTTCTGAGGACTCATGCCTATGAAAGGCTGATGTGGGTAAAAGAGGATTTCTATGAGGGAACGGACGAATTAAGGATAGAACTTCTGATAGATGGTTTTACGAACAGCGAAGCAGCACACTTTACAGAATGGCTCGGATGGACGGATGGTAATTTTCCAAGACCCATTTTGCGACTGATATATACCGTGCGACTGATTGATGACAAACCTATACCTCATGAAATAAGAGCGGGAATGGATGAGGCTGGAACTGCAATGGATAGCCAAGCTAGAGAATATTTAAAAGTGACATTCTTAAAGCCGCTTCGCGACGCTGAGAACGAACTAACAGCTAAGAAATACAGTAGGCTTTCTCAGATACTAGAAGGACACGATCTGTTTAAGAAGGGAGCAAATGGAAAGGAGTTATTTGAAAGCTATGTAGCTACAGCAAACCAACAGATAAAAGAGTGGTTTGAAGATGATATGGCTGAGAATGGGCAATTAAGCAACAAGGAACAAATCAAAGGAGTAATAGACGGATTCCTTGGTAGTTTTATCCAAAAGGATAAGGCATCCTCTTTCTCAATTTCGGGGTCTCATATAAGAGAAATATTAGAGAAATTATCGCTGAACCTTGACGGAACAACAAGTCCAGGACTGGGGACGATGAATCGTCTGTATATGGCAGCAGAACTACTACACCTGCAGAAGCCAGAATGGAACGGAATAAAACTTTGTCTGGTTGAGGAAGAAGAAGCACATTTGCACCCACAGGCGCAGATGAAGGTGTTGGAAACAATACAGGAACAAAAGGAAACTCAGTTTATCATCACGACACATAGTCCGAATCTTGCCTCGAAGGTAAAGCTATCGGAGGATGACCTTAATCAGGTTGTGATATGCAAGGATGGGAAAGTTTTTCCTATGGGACCAACATATACACAGCTTGACAAAGATGACTATCAATTTCTAGATCATTTCCTTGATGTGACCAAAGCGAACTTGTTCTTTGCAAAAGGTATTATCCTTGTTGAGGGATGGGCCGAGGAAATTATACTGCCAGCAATAGCACAAGGAATGGGAAAAGACTTGACGGCACATGAAGTGAGTATCATTAACGTGGGGTCAACAGCCTATATGCGTTATGCCAAGATATTTATGAGACGGAATAAGGAGAGTATGGGTTGTAAGGTGGCAATTGTTACGGATTTGGATATAAGGCCTAATGAAGATGACGGACAGTTCGATACAGCCAAAGAAGCGGAGAAAAGGACAGATATAACAGAGAAGGTTGATACCACCTTCTATCCAGATGTCAGTTGGCATATAGCAGAACACTGGACGTTGGAATGGAGTTTGAATGAATCAAGGAACTTTGGAGGCTTGTTCAAGGAGGCTGTTAGCAAGGTACATACGCGAACGGCTGCTTTCAAAAAAGAGAATGATCAATTTAAGACGGAAGATTTTAAGGCTGAACTGATCAACAAGCTTAGGAAGTACAAAATAGATGGAGATGGCAAACATGTGTCCACTACACAACTAGACAAAGTAGAGGTGGCCTATCAATTTGCGAAGCTCGTGAAAGGGGCTGTAATCGATTATGAGCAATTCGATGGTGATTCGGCAAAGTATTTGGTGGATGCCATTAACCACGTATGTAGTTAGCAGATGGAAATAAAACCTGAAAATATAGTAAGGGCAGAGCAACTGTTGCTGCCTGATGGTTGTCACTTCGACGAGGAGCGAATTCAGTTTATCAATAGACTGGAGAGCGGAGACTTGTTGGCTGTGCCTGGAAGCGGAAAGACCACTGCACTACGGGCAAAACTCTACTGCATGGCTAAAGAACTACCTATGAAGGATAGTAGGGGCATACTTGCATTGTCGCATACGAACGTAGCCGTGGACGAGTTGAAAAAGATGTTACAAAATCATTGTCCACAGCTATTTGAATATCCGAACTTTATAGGAACCATACAGGAGTTTGTGGATACTTTCTTAGCTCTGCCATATTATGTGCAGAAGTATGGGCACAGAGAAGACATGATAGATGAAGATCGGTATGTACAAATTTGTGAGCGTTTTATGAGTCTCCAAAGATGGGAAAGTGCCTATCTGGCACGGAAACTGATGTATGCCAAAGATTACCGCAAGATACGACTGGGATATGCCGATGATGGAAGAAAAATATTGAGATTCGGAATTGAAGGGAATGAGGTTTTAATAGAACCAGAAGCTAAATGGGTGAGAGATGGGAACGCCGAAGAAAAAGTGGCACAACTGATCGATTTTCTGTTTCGGATGAAAGAGAAGATATTGGATTGCGGTGTGCTCCACTATGATGATTGCTACTATTTGGCCGAAACGAATATCAGGGAGCATTCCGATATTATTGACATATTGAGGAAACGGTTTGCTTACGTGTTTGTGGATGAGGCTCAGGATATGAAAGGATATCAGTTGAATATTATCGATAAATGCTTTAACTGCGACTCGGTGGTTCTGCAAAGGATAGGAGATCCCAATCAAGCTATCTTTGACGGATTCTCCATGGATAATACTTGGGAAAACAGAAATCCATTCTTCATCAACAATTCACTTCGATTGACACATGAGGTGGCCTCGGTTGTAAATTACCTCGTATTGGAAAGAGGTGATGATGGTCAAGGAAGTGCCCGGTTTGTGGTGAACGGATTACGTGCACAGGAACCAGTCATACCGCGCTATTTATTACTATATACCCAAGACTCAATAGATGGGTTGAAGGAGAAGTTCAAAGAGGTGATACGGTCGCATCATCTTGAATCGATAGCAGAGGCGAAGAAATATGGTTTCCATATCGTGGGATGGAACTCTGAAGCTAAAAATGATGTAGCTCATAGACGATTAGAAGATATTTTTCCCGAGTATCACAGGTGTGTGAGTAAGCCCAATGCTAATCCTGACACATTGAGCGAACATATACAATTAGAGAGACATTTAGGCAACTTCAAGGAGTCGAGAAAGACTGTGCTGGAGGTGTTTGTTAAGGTTGTGAGAATGTCAGGGCAGAGACCAGTTGACGGACGATTGTTTACAGCGAACAAGTTGCTAGCGGTGGTAAAAGAAAAAGTCCAAACGGCACAACAACAGTTCAAAGAGGAACTGCTTGATTGTACCAAGAAACTGAGTGAAGGTGCGTGGGGCGATGCCTATAGTCTCATTAAGGCAACCACCACTAAATGGCTAAATGATTTCTTTCAGCAGTTGCCGAATGAAAAGGTGATGGCATACTATGGAGATTCCTTCGTCCCTTTGATACCAGTAGCAGAGGTGCAGGATGCAGATAACATTGCGATTAGCATAGGAACTGTGCACTCAGTTAAGGGCATGACGCACTGTGCGACGATGTATGTAGAGACTTCATATAATAATAAGTATGAGTCCGAATACATAATTGAAGATAAGACAACGGGACGGGGAAGAAATAAAGTAAGGACAGTGACTAGCCCGTTTTTGATGCAGGATTTGCAGCCTAATAGTAAAAATGCTGCTATGGCTAAGCGGATGCTATATGTAGGTTTTTCTAGGCCGACACACTTGCTATGCTATGCATCGGAAAAAAGACTTTGGAAAGACGATGTGTTGCAAATGATGGAAAACGTAGGGTGGAAGATTGAGATTGTGTAAATGAATACTTGTAACATGGCAATATGAAAATGTTAACCCTGACTCAGCTTTCGTTTTACAAAGACTCAATAATTTACGCCACTATACGTGGTTATATTGTTAACGCCCGGAATACCCATATACTTTGCTTTGATTCTCCCGATGTCATTGCTAACCTTCAGTACCTTGAACGGCTTCTATATAACAAGAATTTATCAAACGTAATAGTCTTATTACCATAGAATAATATAGTAGCTTTACACCCCAAGGAGTACCCAAAACGCACTTTTCGGAGAAGTTAAAGTGTTAATGTGCACTTATTGGTTTGCGTTAGTTGATGAAGTGACGATGCTTCATCAACTGATGCAAAAACGAGTGTATCGGCAATGTCTGTGATGCAACGGTTGCGAATGGTGGCGTTTGCGGCAGAAGGGCGAGTTATCTTTTCTGAGGTTAGGGATATGAAAAGGATGCGGTTTGAATCGAATGCCGTGTGTAGATTGAGTGGAATTTGACGATAGAGACTGCGGTTGAGGACGTAGATTATGCCGCATGTACCTTTGAGGGCGATGTCAAGAACTTCGCGCTCAAGGGGAGATTGGAAACCACTGATGATTGCGATATTTAGGTCGTGGCTTACTTTGCTCGCCCAATTGATTGTTGGTATCACGGAGGATGGAACAACCTTGCGTGAGGCAAGAAATCCTACCTTACGCAAGGTTAGCAAGTCCATATTTCCGAGATACTGTGGTTCCATTATCTATTCTTCGTTGTTCAGCTCATCCCCCACACGATATTTGATGTCATAGTTGACAATGAAGTCTAGTTCTTCTTCTGTAAAACAGTAATGTTTTGCGAGAATTTTATCAATTCTATCAATGATAGGCTTGGATATGGCGGGGTTAAAAGACTCAAAAGTGCTTATTTGCTGTTTTGACTTTATGAATTGGGTATTCTTAATCTTATGTTGCTCATAAGAATTCATTAAAATTTCACCTAATTTTTTGAGTTGATTGTCATACATAGGGGATGGAGTGTATGGGAAGGCAAATATCATATAATCTTTTAAATTATACAAGTCAAAATAGTTTACATAGAAAAGCCAAAACAAATTACTGTTCAATATAGCAACTGCGAGATTTTTATGAAAAGACGTAATCAAAGGTTTATTCTTATTGCTTGTAGATTCATTAGCAAATGGTCTGTTTAAGAATATTTTCCAATAACGCCCTCCTGCTGTACGATATGTAATGCAGTTATTGGAATTCTTTATATTGGATAGTTGATTGCTAAGAGGTGTTTGCTTAAGCATTTTTTGAAATATGCTTCGTTCGATCATTTGCTTGTATTTCGGGAACAGAAACAACTGTGGAAGAAAATGTTTTTCTATATCAATTTGGTGAGAGGATATATTTTGAAAAAGATAAGGTCTAAAATCTCCTGCTGTACGATATACTCCAGCACTGTATATTTGCTTATCCATATCACATCCCTTATCACATATAATTATTGACAGAGCAATACAAGCACCTTCAAATAATTGCTGCGGACGTTCGGGAAAACAGCCATATCGGATAATATTAGAATTTGCGATAAGAAACCGTTGAAGGGATTCCATTCCAACCGTTCCAACCGATGACATTTGAACGATGAAAGCCGTTTTATTACAGCCAATTAAAAAAGCACGTTCAAATACGAAAGAATATAAATTAGCACTCTTTAAAGTCTCAAATGCTTGAACGGAATACCGAACATTACGTTTGCTGTATTCCACATATGGCGGGTTACCAATAATCACATCAAATCCCCCATTACCATGAATAATATCATAGAACTCAGCAATCCAGTTAAATGGTTGATGGGAATTGAGCCATTCTTCGTATGGCATACCCGATGCGGTGGCGTTGTGAAGGTGATGATTGAGGGTATCGTTGAGCGATACTAGAAGGTCTCGAAGCTGATGTTTGGCAGCAATGAACTCCTCGTGATGTTCCGATTCCTGTGTGAGTTGTAAGTGCTTGAACAGTTTGAATGTCCGAGCAACCTTGTCCATCTCAGCTGCAACATTCTCCTCAAAATCGTGTATAGCAAACATATCCCCGTTATGGTCTTTGACAATGCTTTCGGCATGGGTATAGCCCACAAGAGTGTTGCCACAACGGATGTTGAAGTCAATATCCGGCAGTGGGTCAAGACCAAGATTGTCGGCAAGTGGCTGCACATCAACCACGGCTACCATTTTAAGGAACAGACGCAACTTGGCTATCTCCGTAGCCTCTGCCATGATGTCCACACCGTAAAGATTGCGTAGAATGATAGACTTGTAGATGAAGTAATGAATATTCGAGCGGTACTTGCTCTTTATCTCATCAAGTGCCTTTTGCGTATCAAGCGACTTCCGTTCAATACCCTCAAGGCGTGTGATGCAATCATAGTAAAGTGGCTCAAGTATGTTCATTGCCGCAAAGAGGAACGCACCTGAACCACAAGTCGGGTCAAGTATTGTCACAGAGCGCAGAGCGTCATAGAAGTTGTAGATGAACGATTGTGGAGCATTATCGGCATTGATAAGGTCTGCTGCAAACTGCCTAATGTCAAGGTTATATGTAATAAAATCGTTGATGGACGTAATATCACCCTTACAGATTTTATTTAATATATTCTCACATCGCTGCAAACGCTCAATGGTTTCGCGCCAGATTTCCGTAGGCAGGGCGAAAGGTTCAGGTGTTTTCGTATTCCAGTCTTTACGGCGTTCCAAAAGCTCTGGATTGGTCGCATCAAGTCCGATGGCAATGTTCTCTGGGATACGCTCGCGCCAATCCGGGGTATAGCCCTGCTTCACCGCATCAAAGATATAGCGGTCGCCGCTTTGTTGCAGCTGGTACCATATCCAACCATCAGGAGCAAAAAGTTTTCCCATAGACTTCGAGGCTTTGCTCACTCTGTCGAACAGGAAAGGCAATATCGTGTTGCGCCCGATATATTCGGTGATGTCCTCTTTGGTATAATATGCTCCCATCTGAGCCCGGTCGTTAATGTACTGCTCGAAGATATATCCAAGAACATCGGGATTGATGTCCCTACCTGAAGCGGTGACACGCGTATCAAGATGCCACTGCCACTTGTCAAAGAAAGAAAACAACGAAATAAAGGCTTCATCGGCTATGTCTATCTCGGCATATTCACGCTCTATCTTATGGCTGTCAAACATACCGCCATTCAAATAAGGGATGCGCCCGAACTGCTGCTGAAATTCCCTGTCGTGGGTAGGTTTGTTCAATCCATCAGAAAAGAGGCGGGTCAGAAAACCACGATAGAAGGTGGAAAAGAAACGGTCTTCACCACGTTCCTTGCGACACCACTCCAACTTATCGCGAAGATAGTTTACGTTACTATTCAAAAATCCTTTCTTCTGAATGAAATAGCAAAACATCAGGCGGTTGAGCATTACCGAAGCATACCACTGCTTGTTTCGGTTGTCCTTCTCGGATAGTTCATCGTCTATGCCCGTAATGAATTTGGCAAATGCTTTATGCTCCTTACGAAAGCCTGCATAAAAGTCCTTGGTAATCTTTTCTGAATTGACAGAAAAAGCACTGTGGACAGCCGCTTTCACATCAACAATAGTTGTCCTCTCTGCCGGGGCAAACTCCAAATCCTGCATCTTCGAGAAAAGGAAGTCTGTCTTTTCGGGTGATTCGTACTCGATGCTTACAAGGTCTCGCTTATCCACATTTTTCACAGGAATCACCCATTGATGATGCCCGGGCTTATTGCAAAGCACGTAGATGGCGATATAGTCCTGAGCCTGTTTGCGAAGTTGCGCATCAATTCTCCGGGCGAGTGATGCCTTGGGCAGTTCGCTGACCTCCGTCACAACGACTTGCAAGCCATTTCGGTCTGCAACGGTGCGGAACTGGTAATCTGTTCCGTCTATGGTAATTGGCAGAAGTTCAGCCCTGACCTTCCATTTGTTCCATCCCAATTCAGTGATAAACAATTCCCGAAAATCTCCATCAAGGAGCAGTTGTTGAAATGTACGTTTGTTCATGGTATGTTATTCTTTACGAAGCCCCATAGAGCAGATTATCTGATTTTCTTTATCGTTAATATCCTCGTCTACAATGATGCAAAGCTGGTTGTTACGGCGGAGTTCAAGCACGTATTCCACAATATCATCATCGGCTTGTCTTCCTGTTTGTTTAAGCATTCGGCCGAGATGGAACTTTGAGGTTTCCTGAAGAGGATAATTGTAAATGTCATCAATGGCATATTTCAATTCTTCACGACGGTCGGCATTGAAGAACAGATTTTCGCCTTGGTCATAATATTGTTCCAGAAGTTGCACGATGCGGTAACGTGTGGAAAAACGATTGCCGAGCATACCGCCAATGTTGCTGACAGCCTGTTCGCGGATAATTTCAACTGCTTTACCAACGAGCTTATGATGGTTGTCGAGAGGTTGTTGTGCCAGAGTGTTAGGACGACAAGCAAGAGCCTGAAGTATGCGCTGCTGGCTTTGCGATATGATATTGCCCTCCTTGTCAAGCCATGTAAGCACATCGAAGTCATTGGCAGTGCGAGCGTAAGTAACAACACCCTCTATACCATTTTCATCGGTAAGGCGTGTAGAGTAAACCATATTCTGCATCTGCGGAATAATCTCTTTCAACTTTTTATCAGCCTTAATAGCATTGCTCCATATTTGGAATGCCTGTGATGCAAGGTCAACATCGTTGTCATCATCCGTATCGTCAAGTACACCCGCTTTCTCATTGAACATATCCCTGAGATTCTGCTCGTTCCCCTCAAAAAACACCTCGTCAGAACCTACGATATTGGCGTTGGCATTGATGCGGTCGTTCAGGCGGCTGCGGAGGTTGATGACTTCTTCAATGCCATCGGCAGGGAAAAAAGAATAGCAGTAAATGTTTTCGGCTTGCTGACCGATACGGTCAACACGTCCGGCACGTTGAATCAGGCGGATGATTGCCCACGGCAGATCATAGTTCACGATAACGTGGGCATCTTGAAGGTTATGACCCTCAGAAAGCACATCGGTGGCAATGAGAATACGGGTCTGCTCATCTGTTGTATATTTACCTGCTGCGTCATTACTGTTCGGAGAAAACCTCTCAACAATAGCGGTAGGATTGTCTCGGTCACCTGTAGCATAATCTATATTCGTGAAACCACGTTTACGAAGTTGGTAATAGACATAACGAGCCGTGTCTGAGAATTGGGTAAAGACCACTACTTTGTCATTGCGGTGAACATCACCACGAAGCAGACTTTCCAACTCATTGAGTTTTTGATCTTGCTTCTGTTCCCATTTACCACATAGCTTTATCATAGAGAGAATGGTCTCGCAATCCTTTTTAAGTTTCTGTTTAAGGGTACGTTTGAAGTATCTTGTATCAAGCCATGATAGGTTAGATTTGTTGGCAATGATGTTATAATACTCTCCAGCTTTCTTTATATACACTGCTATGTCGGTAGGAATACTCAAAGTTGCATCAACTGAAATGTCAGAATTATGTCGTCCAAAGATGTCAGTACCAGTATCTTCGTCTTCAGAGTAATCTTCGGGTAGGTTGTTGTCATCTCCAATGGGTACAGGTAACTTGTTGTCGAGTGCATAGAGATATACGCAGTTACGAAGTACATGACGATAAAGGGTAAGTAGAAAGGAGAAACCGCTTGAATCCATGCGCTTGAAGAATGTTGATTTGCAGAATCCCATCATTCTTGCTCCAGCACGGGAGAGGTTTTCAATTAGCGCAGAGATATGTTTGGGAGCATTGGCTGCTTCCTTTTCACTGATATACAAGCTAAGACCATATCGAGGAAGGGCGAGTTCCTCCATCAGAGCAATCATACCCTCTGAATAAAGACGGGTGTACTGGTCACCAGACTCTGTTTTGAACTTTATAGACTTCGGTATCCGGTCAGGAAAATAAGAACGGTTTCCATTAGAAAATTCCAAATATTTTCTGCCGTTGGCATCATCGGTCTTGGCAAAATTTTCGCGGATGAATGAGCGTGTACGACGAACAAGGAACAGTTTCATCAATTCGTTCCAATCTTCGACATTCTCACTTTGGTTGAATGCCCGTATAGTACGGATGTGTACATCACCGTGACGTTGCATGAAACCACGCTCTCCGCCAAGACTTTCAATGTAACGTTCAGGACGAACTCCAAGATCTTGGTCATCGTTGATGAAAAGTCGGAGTTGGTTGCTGAGGTCGCTATAATGTTTGTTGTATGGCGTGGCGGTCAGCAACAGCACACGACTTGACTGACGTTCGATAAGCTGGCGTATTTGGTTATAACGTTTGCCTGCGTTGCGGAGGTTGTGGCTTTCATCCACGATTATTAGACGGAAATAGCGCATATTGTCAATGTCCATCACCTTTGACATTGACATGACTTCTGCTTTGAGGTCGTATTTCCTGATATACTTGCGCCACATTTCCTGAAGATTAGCAGGGCAAATTATCAGGGTACTGGTGGCGTAGGTCATTTCATAAATCTTGGCAACGGCACAGGCTGTAATGGTTTTACCAAGACCAACCACATCTCCAATCATAGCACCACGCCGTCTGTCGTTGTTCAAGTGACGAGCTACTATCTTGACTGCGTTTTGTTGGAAATCGAAAAGTTCCCTTTGGAATATAGGAGGCAATGTAAACTCCTTAATACCATTACGTGCCTCTTCGCTGAGATGGTAAGCAATTTTGAGATAGATATGATAAGGTGGAATCAGTTTCTCCGCCGCCCAACTTTCGTCTATAGCTTTGACTAGTTCTTCGGTAATATCAACGCAAAAACGATCGTTCCAGCGGTCGTTGAACCATGTGTTGAATTTCTCAGCTTGGTCTCGGTCGCCAAATTCGGCATTGAGTTCCCCTTGCTTGGTAAGTCCAGAATAAGTGAGGTTACTACTGCCCATTATTGCCTGAATGGGATTCGAACGGTCATCGGGACGATGTGCAAGATAAAGTTTGGCGTGAAGTGGCTCTCGAACAGAAAGTTTCACTACGACTTTCTTGAGTTTAAGTTGTGCCGAAAGCTGACGCAAAGCCCATTCGTCCTGTTTCGTGGGTATTCCGATAAGGAGTTGATGGCGAAAATCTTGTGCTATTTGTCGTTTTACTTTCTGTACCATGTCTGCATCAGGAGTATTGTCTCCTTGGGCATAAAGTATTTTCACCAATTCTGCTGGTGGCTGATGCATACCTATGAGTAATCGGCAGGTTCGATATATGCTTTCAGACCCTTCAATAACAAAGTCTCCCTCCAATTGTTCTATTTGACGCACAACTTTTGTCCATCCACGTAAATTGAAATAACCTACGCAAAAATCTACACACTTTACTCCAACATTACTGATTATATCATTGAGACCTTCTTCAAATTTTATTTCAATATTATCATATATACGAGCCATAATTGCCTATCAAGATTTTCATCTCTTGCCAAGAGACGGACTGCTATTCTTATCTTGTTGATATAGAGTTAGTTTTGCTCTCATATGAATTACTGTTGTAAAACATACGGCTTTTATTGCAAAAACAAAAGCATGGTAATAAACAGGATTTTCAGTGTTTTATAACCTGGAAATCATTATTTTGCTTAACTTTGCATTAAAATATCCGTCTCTTGGCAAGCGTTGGACGGATTCGCTACACATTCACGGTTTCACAGCAAATCCAGTATTCTTTTATTGGCTTTATCTACTACAGTTGTATCCAGTGATGCAAGATAAATCTGCGTAGTGTTCTCGGAATCATGCCCCATGCCCTCACTGATGACAGAGATAGGCACATTACGGCTCTTGGCGATACTCGCCCACGAGTGCCGACCGACATACATCGTCAAGGATATTGGCAAATCCAGTTGCTTTCCGATTTTCTTCAACAGATGGTTCACACGGTGAAGTTCGTTATCATATTGCTTCCGATAATCTTCGTCCCGTTTTGTAATAATGGGGAGCAGATGCTCCGTTTCGTTTACTGGATATTTGTCAAGAATCTCTTGCATACACTTTTCCCATCTGATGAACAACTGTTGTCCCGTTTTGCGTCTTCGATAGGAAAGAGTGCCATTCTGCAAGTCTTTCTTTCTCAGATAAGCCATGTCAATGAATGACATTCCTCTTGTATAGAAACAGAACAGGAACATATCACGGGCATAGTCAAGGTTGGGCTTCAATGACAAGTCCAGTCCTTTAATACGTTTGACATCATTGAGCGACAAGGCTCGCTTCATGGTTTTCTCTACTCCGGTATAAACAGACCTGAATGGATGCCGTTGCTCAGTCAATCCGTCTTCCACTGCACGGTTATAGACCGCTTTCAGAATACGCATATAGAAGGATATGGTATTAGGCGTATTTCCCCTACCTTTCAAATAAGCCTCGTACTCTGCCAGCAAATCCGCATTAAGTTGGTCAAACAAGACCTCCTTGTCATTCATAAAACCGCTGAAACTTCTAAGAGCGGCTGTATAAGTCTCCGAGGTTCGTATCTTCCCCAAACGTTTCAGTCTCGCTATCTGCTGGTTGATGTAAGCGTTAAATGAAAGTTCTTGCCTGTTGCCATGAAAACACTTGACTATTTCATCCGTTACAAATGTACCGGACTGCGATAATGTTTGTATAATCTTATTCAGCCTGTCCTTGTCCCATTTGATACGCGAACCGATTGAAAGTAGATAGTTGTTCCGCTCTTGTCCTGTCGATATATGATGTAAGACAACCGTTTCGGAATGGCGGTCCCATTCCGAAACGAAAAGTTTATACTCAGTGCTTATCTGTCTGACCACACGGTTGTGGATAACCTGATAATAGAGTGTACCCTCCTTGCCGTTCACGGTGGATGGGCGAAACTTGACCTTTACCGATGCCATGTCAGTCGGATTTTGATTTGATACTTTCCTGCATCAGACTGTCAGAGACAGCTTTCAGGGATGTTTCATACCCGTCAGCCTGCTTCCGTACCCATTCGATGGCTTTCTCATCCCTGTGCAGGTCGAACACCTTGTTCAGCCAAAGCACATCATTGGCATTACATCCGCCCCAAGAGCGGATGGCTCGGAATTTCAACGCATCATCGGCATACTGCCTTTTGGACTGCCATTGCGCAATATTGCCACACAATGATAAGGTGCATATCACGCCAATACCCACAACGAAAGAAAATACCTTGCTAGACTTGATGTCAAAACTGTGCCGATGAATATGTTCCTGCGGTTGCGTTTTTTGTAACATCCCTTGTTCACTCTGCGACTTCTTGATTGTATCAAGTTGTTGCAGAATTACGGAGGAAAGCTGTGCGTATGCTTTCCATTGCTTTGCCAACAAGCCCTTAATGTCTTCGGACTGAACTTTCGTTGTTTCTGTAATTACATCCTTAATCGGAGATAAATCCTGTTGGCTATTTCCGGTTTTCGGCTGTTGGTTTACCACATTGGGTAACTCCTCCAGCTTCTCGTTTATGCCTTTCAAAGCTGTCTTGATTTCCTCAAAGAGGATAAATACATTGTTGTCTGCCATGATTACCAGTTGATTTTACGCTGTTTCTTCTTTTTCTTGTTTTTCAGATACGGGTCGTATGGCTGCTGTTCCTCCGACATATTGCTTGGAGAGAACAAGCCTAAAGAACCCTCAATGAGATTGCAGCCATTATTCGAGATTGGGCTTATTTCTTCCTGATAAGTCTGTGGTTGCGGTTGCATCTGTCGTTCCTCGTAATTGTTACGGTTCAATACCATATCAATCTTTGAGTAACTGAATTGCCTGTCCACCTCTGAGCCGTTGAAGCGATAGCCGTTCATGGTAAAGACTATACCTTGAACCTCACTCGTCTGTCCCTTATATTTGAACTGCACATCTACACCTTGTCGCTTCAACCTTTCAAGCAGGGTGTTCCAATCCTTGCATCTGTCGACCTCCGTCTTCAAGATTTGGTATAGCTCGTACTTTGTTTTGTCCGGTTCACGTAATCGGTCTGTCTTCACTTGTTCTTTGCCATTTGCAAAGTGAAGCCCGTATTTCTTGGTAAGCTCCTTGCAGATACGCTCACTGCGAAAACGGTCGTTCCTATCGGATATGGTCTTGCCATTATTGTCGATGCGGTTGAACGCAATATGCACGTGCGGATGCTCTTTGTCGAAGTGCCGCCCAGTGATGTACTGCGTATCCTTGATACCCATATGTTCCATATATTCCCGGGCAATCTGCGCCATGACCGTATTGTTCAGTCGTGGCGCATCTTCCTTAGAAAAGCTCAAAGCGATATGCCCGACAGCCTTTGTCACTCTCGGATTCATCTGTGCCTGCCCGATAAATCCCTGCGCTATTGTGTCGTTATTTTCTAAAAATAAGCCGTCCGCATCTATGATTTGAGTACCCTTCTCATCGTTCAGGATGTAGTAAACCACGCCTTTGAAGTCTGAGCCTTTTATGATTTTTGCTATCATAGGCGTATCTGTTTTATAAGGTTGTCTATTTCTATCACCAGTGTACGGCAAGGAACAAATGCAGACGCATACCCTTCTGCATTTGCCTTTCTTGCCAGTTGGTTCAGATTGTTCGCCATACCGCAAAGTTTGCGGATAAGGTCGCCATGCTCTTTTGAGAGCCGTTCCTTCACACCGCCCTCTGTGATGCAACCACGAATGAACTCACTGGCGGAAACACCAGCTGACTTCGCTTTGGACTTCAACAGGTAATAGTCCTCTGTTGCCATCTTCACCGTGACACGGTATTTCAGTTTCTCGGTAGCCCCCTTGACGGGACGACCGCCTTTGTTGGTTCGTCCCACTCCACTATCCTTTTTCTTTTCATTGTCCATGATTATCTGTTTCTTAGTTTGATAACTGATTGTAATAATGTATATAAGATAGACCAACGGGATGTGCCTTCCCAGCGAGGTTTGGAGCGGTGCAAGTGGTTTCGGTCTGCCCGAAACATAAACTTGCTCCCTCCAAACTTCGTTACAGGATATTTGAAGCACCTTGAAAAGACACTCCGATTGGTATCTCCTTAATTATTATAATTTACGCCATAGGTCTATGTCATTTGCGTAAGCGTCGAAGTGCTGACGGGCGATGTTTTCGACAAGTCCTGACACGCTCATACCTCTGCCTCCGAGGCGGCGGACAATCTCGTCCAGTCGATCACGTACCTCACGGCTGACGAATACAGGCTTACGGTCTGCAATCTTTGGAACCTGCAAATATGTGGAGCGGTACTCCTCCAATGACAGCTTGCGCTGTTTGCTGCTGATGCGTCTGGCGATGACTCGTCCCTCCGAAGAATCCGTTCCGGTAATAGTAACCTTCGCTTCTTCACTTACATCATCGGTGCCGTCTTCACGTATTTCCGTTTCATCCTGTTGGAGTGCTTCGGATACAGTTTCTATCATTGTAGATGCGTTAGGTCTATCTGACACCGGAAAGAGATTTGTCACGCCCTCGAAAGAATCCTGTTTTATCTCTACAGACTTTTCTTCCGGCTTGGGTCTGTCCATGGAAGACAGATAGTCTTCCAGTCTGAAGTTCTTGTACGCTTCATCGTTCTCGTAATTTCTTTTTTTTGTCATCTTGTTACATTTTAATCGTTAATACTTGTGGTCTGTATGCGCATAGTTGACCGTTTGTCGGGAGCAAAATAACTGCCTATAATTCACCTCGTCAAGCACTTGGATTCTCTTAGGCTATTTTGTTTGGTTTTGCAATATGACGATAAAAATAGCGGTGAGGACTTCACCGATTTGCCAGAGATGAATAGCGGAACGGATAAAGGTGAGATAGAGGGCAAGTTTGAATTAAGCCCTTATTTTCACTCTTGTCGCATTCCTAATTTTCGGAATCAAGAAGGTTGCCGTTATTCCAGACCTGTGCCAACCTCTACCACCCTGTGCCACATGCTACCAGTAATGGCAATATTCATTGTTAGATAAAAGATTCTCTATTTCTTTGCGACAAAAGGAATAACAGCAGTCTTAAAAGGTGGAACGGAAATCATGGGACATTGGCTTGCTCACAGGGAATCGACAAGCAGTAACCCGGACAAACGCTACCATATCGGCGCAACACGCTGCCATTTTCGGGAAAGCCATTGCCGGACAGTAGATTCTATATTCCTTTGCAGCAAAAGAAACAATAACAACAAGAAGAAAAGACAATATGGAAATCGTATCAATCGAAAGAAAGACCTTTGAAGCGATGGTCGCCAAGTTCGACCGCTTCATCTGCCGAATGGATGCCATCTGCCATCGGCACGGGGAAAAGACAATGAGTGAGTGGATGGATAATCAGGACGTGTGCCGGATGCTCAACATCAGCCCACGAACGTTACAAACGTTTCGAGACAATGGGACATTGGCATACAGCCAAATCAATCACAAAACGTACTACCGTCCCGAAGATGTGAAGCGTATCGTCTCCATTGTGGAGGATAAGAGAAAGGAAGCAAGGTTCAAAGGAAAGACTATATGATAACTATAATAACAATACCCACTAAATCCAGAGTAACATGAATGAACTGATTAACAAAGACAACGAGTGGATAATCCACTTTATGGGCAGTCTCGACCGACTGCTTGACAATGTAGAGCATCTAACCGCCAACTATCGCCCGACACTGGGCGGTGAGCGTTTCTTCACCGACAAAGAGGTGTCTGCACGGCTGAAGGTGAGCCGCCGGACACTTCAGGACTATCGCAACGAAGGGCGTATCGCCTATATCCAGTTGGGCGGCAAAATCCTCTACCGTGAATCCGACATCGAAAGGATGTTGAATGACGGCTATCGCTCCGCCTACCGACAGGCTGCAATCTGATTTTCTTGAAAGAGCGCAGTTTGCCGTCTGCCCTATGATTGCGGAGCAATGGGATTCCGGCAAAAAGAAAAGGAACGGCTTACGGACGAAGCACCAATATCCTGCTTCGTCTGTAAGTCGTTCCTCTATATCCTCTGATTTCCCGTCAGTCGCTTGTTTCCGTTGCCGGATGCCTTTCAAGCGTGTGGCAGGCAGTGGCAAGGTTTTCGGGTTGAATACGCTCAAACTTGTTTGAGGAAGATTCTGCCCGAAACGGCTTTGCCGCCTGACCTTGTCTCTGCCGTCAAAGCCATACGCTACCTTTGCATCCGACATCGGTAACGAGTGGCTGGCGGAATGAACTTCAACTATACCATAGGTTGTTGCCTTTGCCACAGGAAACGAACAGCGTAATCGGTGTTTCTTTCTTGGTGGCTCTGATTTCATTTATTACAAACCGTCTGAACAATGTACTTTTTTTACTGCATATCATGAATGCAATGGCTATAATCATTTCAATGTTATAGGTATCATAACTGATACCATCCGACTGCCTGACATACTTTTGTGTTTCAACCTCGTCCAGTTCCTTGTTCTTATAGATGGAATGAATTGCCTTACGAATGTCGCAAGAGAATACACCGAACAAATCCGCTATCTCAAATTGCGTCATCCATACAGGTGCAGTAGGCATAGTGACCGCACCTGTTTTACTGATTGTTATTATTCCTCTGTTCATACCTATTGCAGTACTTTTGACATCACGTTCTTTACATTATTCATATCTCTCAGAATAGAAGAATCAAGTACACGGGCATAGTGCTGCGTCATTTTGATGTTGGAATGACCGAGCATCTTCGCCACGTTTTCAATACTCACACCGTTGGCGAGGCAGACTGAGGTCGCATACGAATGCCGGGCGACGTGTGTGGTCAAGGTTTTGTTTATCAGGCACAAGTCTGCAATTTCCTTTAGATAGCTGTTCATCTTCTGATTGCAAGGAACCGGAAGCAAGCAGTTTTTCTTTTGGCAAGTCGGATGTTTTGCATATTTACGGAGAATCTCCAATGGAATATCAAGCAAGGGAATGTTACACATGTTCTTCGTCTTTTGGCGAGGCTTACGAATCCATAGGTTGCCATTGGAATCCTCCACGATATGTTCCGGTGCCAGTTGTTGCACATCTATGAATGCCAATCCCGTGAACGCTGCAAAAATAAAGACATCACGGACAATGGTGATACGCTCTAACGGAAACTCCTTGTGATAGATAGTGAGTAGTTCATCCATTGTCAAGAACTCACGGATAACCTCTTTTTCATGAAACATAATACCGATGAACGGGTCTTTGGTTATCCATTCGTTGGCAAGCGCAAGGTTGGTTATCTTCTTTAGACACTTCATGTAGCGGATAACCGTATTCTGCTGGCATTCCTTCTCTGTTTTGAGGTAGAACTCAAAAGCACGTACCAGTTCGCCATTGACTTCCGACAAGGGTAAATCCTCCTTGCCATATTTCTGTTTGATAAGTTCGGCAAGATAACGCTTGCAACTCTCGTAACGGCGAACGGTAATCAAGGCATAGTCCTTCCCGACAAGTTCACGACATTGGTCGTTATGTTCTTGGATGGTTTGAATGAGTGTGCGGACAACCTTTGGTACTTGGTCTTGCCCGAAGAACTTTTCCTGCAATAGGCGAGCGGTGATGAATAGCCCTTGTTCCTCCAGTTCATTGAAAGTCTGATAGAGTTTGATTCTTGCCTCCTCAATATAGGCGTTCAAGTCGCAGGATTTGCGGCTCTTGCCTTTGGCGCACTCCTTTGCCTGATTCCACAAGGCAGGCTCAATGCTCTTGCGGATGTTGTTTTCCACTCGCGCACCGTTCACGGTAATGCGCATACACACGGAGGCTTCCCCGTTTTTCAGCAGTTTGGCTTTCTTGATAAAGAAAAGCACATTGAATGAGTCTCTTTTCATGTTCCTACAGTTTTTCGTTGTACAAAAGTAGGAAACCATGCACGCTTTCTTGATACGCAAGATGTTGCAAATCAGAGAGAAGTAACCTTATTCGGTGGAGATATGTACTCCACTTATTTTGCTCCACCTTTTGGAACACCAGCAACGGTAATATTCTGCCGCTTTTTGCATTCCTCCGGGAAATAAAAAATCCCGATTTCGTTTGGAAATCAGGATTTTACTGTCTTTTGCTTTTCTTTGGTGGTGCCACCAGGAATCGAACCGGGGACACAAGGATTTTCAGTCCTTTGCTCTACCAACTGAGCTATGGCACCATTGTTTCTCGTTTGCGGTTGCAAAGGTAGGCATATTTTTTGAATCTACAAATTTTTTGCAAATTTTCTGCCAAATTCTTTTTGGTTTCAAAAAAATGATTTACCTTTGCACTCGCAAAACAGAAACGGAATGTAGCGCAGTTGGTAGCGCACTACGTTCGGGACGTAGGGGTCGGGCGTTCGAGTCGCCTCATTCCGACAGAGAACGGCAAGCAGTGAAAATTGCTTGTCGTTTTTTTACCTTCGCAAACCGCTGTAAAGGCTCAGTTGATATGGCTCAGTCTGAAAACTTGGCTGCTTTATTGGTCAGAATCGTATAAACATCTCCATTGCTC
>UMBE01025551.1_pt1 | contig 23186 bp, 36 predicted proteins | sample 1963881 | NCBI WGS metagenome assembly UMBE01 (sample SAMEA4835933, study PRJEB28245) | human gut metagenome | biome: gut microbiome; material: fecal sample | place: Denmark | collected 2008 | reverse complement strand
ATCCGCACCCAAAAAGTTGCATTTATAAGTTGAACTCAAGTTGGTTAATATGATGCAGAAGATAACTCTCACGTTTTAATTTAGTTCAACTGCAAACTAATTCACGACAAAGATATGGAGAAATCTGTTACGTTGGTTATTCTGATTAAAAATAAAGGTTAATTATCTGAGTTTGTCTACTTATAGACCAAACAATTTGGGGATTTCGGACAAATCAAGTATTTTTGTACCACAAATATCGCGTGAGACGTAGTTTTATCCACAAATATAAAAAACGAACCACTAAAATGGAAAACAACAATCAGAATCAGAACAACGGCGGACAGCTCCAAATCGAATTGAGCCCGGAAGTGGCCGAAGGTATCTATGCAAATCTGGCAATCATTACGCATTCGAGCGCTGAGGTAGTCATGGACTTTATCCGCGTGCTGCCGGGAGTGCCTAAGGCTAATGTGAAATCGCGTATCGTTTTGGCGCCTGAACATGCCAAGCGTCTGTTGTTCGCCTTGCAGGACAACATTGCCAAATATGAGAAGGCCTTCGGACCCATCAATCTCCCCGGAGGTGGAAATGGCGGCCGCACGGCGACACCGTTCGGCGCACCGGAAGGCAACGCCTGATTTCTCAACGCGAAGGGCCTGAATAATAGGCGGGATGGAATCCGGAATCCGGTTTTCATCCCGCCTATTATATATTATATATGTGTAGTTTGGTATGGTCGGATAGAGAAAATGTTGTGACGAAATAATTAAGTGATTGATACCTTGTGCATTTCAAGAAAACTTTGTACCTTTGCAGCCCGAGTGGTGTAGTGTGCACTCTCGTCAACGTCAGAATCGAATAAAATAAATATAAAATCAAAAAATTACAGAAATGCCAACTATTCAACAGTTAGTTAGAAAAGGGCGTGAGGTTGCTGCCGGAAAAAGCAAGTCTCCTGCCTTGGACAATTGTCCGCAACGTCGCGGCGTTTGTGTCCGCGTGTATACCACAACTCCTAAGAAGCCTAACTCGGCTATGCGTAAGGTGGCCCGTGTCCGTCTGACCAATTCGAAGGAGGTGAACTCTTATATTCCCGGTGAAGGTCACAACTTGCAGGAACACTCGATTGTACTTGTTCGTGGCGGTCGTGTGAAGGACCTTCCTGGTGTGCGTTATCATATCGTGCGTGGTACGTTGGATACGGCTGGTGTGGCTAACCGCACGCAGCGCCGTTCGAAATATGGTGCCAAGCGCCCCAAAGCAGGAAAGAAATAATAGAAACCATTCAAACGCGGTTTGCTGAAAGGTTGAGTAAATCCTTGCAGAAGGGTTGAAGAACAGTGATGCAGCCTGATAATTCAGAAAACAAGAAATGAGAAAAGCTAAACCAAAAAAGCGTCAGATCCTCCCGGATCCCGTGTATGGCGACCAGAAGGTCTCTAAGTTTGTAAACCATCTTATGTATGATGGTAAAAAGAGCCTGTCTTATGAAATCTTCTACAAGGCGTTGGAGATTGTCGGTGAAAAGATGAAGAGCGAAGAGAAGCCTGCTCTCGAAATCTGGAAAACTGCATTGGATAAGGTGACACCGCAGGTCGAAGTTAAATCACGCCGTGTGGGTGGTGCTACGTTCCAGGTTCCTACCGAAATCCGTCCGGACCGTAAAGAGTCTGTGTCGATGAAGAACCTGATTGCCTATGCCCGCAAGCGTGGTGGAAAGACGATGGCCGACAAACTTGCTGCGGAGATCATGGATGCCTACAACGAACAGGGTGGTGCGTTCAAACGTAAGGAGGATATGCACCGCATGGCAGAGGCTAACCGCGCATTCGCTCATTTTAGATTCTAAAAAATTCAGCGATAATGGCAAAGCACGATTTACATTTGACCCGTAACATCGGAATTATGGCGCATATCGACGCCGGTAAGACAACCACGTCGGAGCGTATCCTTTTCTATACGGGTAAGACGCACAAGATAGGTGAGGTGCACGAAGGCGCCGCCACGATGGACTGGATGGCCCAGGAGCAGGAGCGCGGTATTACGATTACTTCTGCTGCTACAACAACCTATTGGAACTGGAATGGCAAACAGTATAAGATTAACCTGATTGACACTCCGGGACACGTCGATTTTACAGCTGAGGTGGAACGCTCGCTCCGTGTGCTTGACGGAGCTGTGGCTACCTATTGTGCCGTGGGTGGCGTAGAGCCGCAGTCTGAAACCGTATGGCGTCAGGCAGACAAATACAATGTGCCCCGTATGGGTTACGTGAACAAGATGGACCGCTCGGGTGCTGACTTCTTTGAAGTTGTTCGTCAGATGAAGGATGTCTTGGGTGCAAATCCGTGTCCTATCAACATTCCCATCGGCGCAGAAGAAAACTTCAAGGGCGTAGTCGACCTCATCAAGATGAAGGCGATCCTTTGGCACGATGAAACAATGGGCGCTGAGTATTCCGTAGAGGAAATCCCGGCCAACTTGCAGGCTGAGGCCGAAGAGTGGCGCATGAAGATGCTCGAGACCGCCGCAGAGTGTGACGACGCTCTGATGGAAAAATTCTTCGATGATCCCGCTACGATTACGGAGGAAGAAATCATCGCAGCTATCCGCAAAGGAACCTTGTCGATGGCCATCACTCCGATGTGCTGTGGTTCTTCTTTCAAGAACAAGGGCGTGCAGACGCTGCTTGACTATGTCTGCATGTTCCTTCCCTCTCCTCTGGATACGCCCAATGTGATTGGTAAGAATCCGGATACAGGTGAAGAGGAGGATCGCAAGCCCAGCGAAGACGAGAAGACGTCGGCTCTGGCGTTCAAAATCGCTACCGACCCTTACGTAGGTCGTCTGACCTTCTTCCGTGTGTATTCTGGTAAAGTCGAAGCTGGCTCATATGTGTATAACGTGCGTTCGGGCAAAAAGGAACGTGTTTCACGTCTGTTCCAGATGCACTCCAATCACCAGAATCCCGTAGAGGTGATATCGGCCGGTGATATCGGCGCCGGAGTAGGTTTCAAGGACATCCGTACAGGTGACACGCTTTGTGACGAAGATGCACCGATTGTGCTGGAATCCATGGACTTCCCCGATCCTGTTATTGGTATCGCTGTTGAGCCTAAGACGCAGAAAGATATGGACAAACTCTCCAACGGTCTGGCTAAGTTGGCAGAGGAAGACCCGACTTTCACCGTTCATACCGACGAGCAATCCGGACAGACCGTGATTTCCGGTATGGGTGAGCTCCACTTGGATATTATTATCGACCGTCTGAAACGTGAGTTCAAGGTAGAATGTAACCAAGGAAAGCCTCAGGTTAACTATAAGGAAGCCATTACGAAGACTGTCAACCTCCGTGAAGTCTACAAGAAGCAGTCGGGCGGTCGCGGTAAGTTCGCTGACATTATCGTGAACGTTGGTCCGGTCGATGACGACTTCGAAGGAACAGGCTTGCAGTTTGTCAATAAGGTGACTGGCGGTAACATCCCCAAGGAATTCATTCCCTCCGTGCAGAAAGGTTTTGAGAACGCCATGAAGAATGGTATCCTTGGTGGCTACCCGATGGATAGCTTGAAAGTCGAATTGCTCGACGGTTCGTTCCACCCCGTTGACTCCGACCAGCTTTCGTTCGAAATCTGTGCGCTCCAAGCCTACAAGAACGCTTGCGCCCAGGCAGGCCCCGTCCTCCTCGAACCGATTATGAAGCTCGAAGTGGTGACGCCCGAAGAAAATATGGGTGATGTGATCGGCGACTTGAACAAACGCCGTGGTCAGGTAGAAGGCATGGAGAGCAGCCGTAGCGGTGCACGTATCGTGAAAGCCGAGGTTCCTCTCTCGGAGATGTTCGGTTATGTGACCGCACTGCGAACGATTACTTCCGGACGTGCCACCTCGTCCATGCAGTATGATCACCATGCTCCGCTTTCGAGCTCGATCGCCAAGGCTGTGCTCGAAGAAGTGAAAGGCCGAGTGGATTTGATCAAGTAAGCAGCAGAAACAGCAATAATAATAACGGTGCAAGGCTAACGAATGACTCTTAGCCTTGCACCTTACAAGGAAAATAACAAGTATAGCAATGAGTCAAAAAATTCGTATCAAGTTGAAGTCCTACGATCACAGTCTGGTGGAGAAGTCCGCAGAGAAGATTGTGAAGAATGTCAAGGCCACAGGTGCCATTGTGAGTGGTCCTATCCCCTTGCCTACGCGTAAACGCATCATCACGGTTAACCGCAGTACGTTCGTGAACAAGAAGTCGCGTGAACAGTTTGAGATTTCAACCTACAAGCGTTTGATCGATATTTATAGTTCAACGGCTAAGACGGTAGACGCGCTGATGAAGCTCGAGTTGCCGTGTGGCGTTGATGTAGAGATAAAAGTATAGTAAACCACAAAGTAAACTGAAATGCCAGGATTATTAGGAAAGAAAATCGGAATGACATCCGTATTCAGTGCCGAGGGTAAGAACATACCATGCACTGTTATCGAAGTTGGTCCTTGTGTGGTAACTCAGGTGAAAAGTGTAGAAACGGACGGCTATGAAGCTGTACAGGTCGGCTTCAAGGACGCAAAGGAAAAGAACACGTCCGCTCCGTTGAAAGGACACTTTAAGAAAGCTGGAGTTACCCCCAAGAGATACTTGGCCGAGTTCTCAGGTTTCGAACAAGAGTTGAACCTCGGTGATACGCTCACCGTGGAATTGTTCAACGACGCCGCCTATGTGGATGTTGTAGGGACGTCGAAAGGAAAAGGTTTCCAAGGTGTAATGAAACGCCATGGTTTCGGCGGTGTCGGACAGTCGACGCACGGTCAGGACGACCGTCAGCGTAAGCCCGGTTCTATCGGTGCATGTTCGTACCCTGCCAAGGTGTTCAAAGGTACCCGCATGGGTGGCCAGATGGGTGGCGACCGTGTGACGGTACAGAATCTGAAAGTTGTAAAAGTAATACCCGAGCATAACATCCTTTTGATAAAGGGTTCTGTTCCCGGTTGCAATGGTTCAATTGTTATAGTCGAGAAGTGATGGAGGTTAGTGTATATAATATAAAGGGTGAAGATACCGGTAAGAAGGTAACCCTGGATGAGTCTGTCTTTGGCATTGAGCCGAATGATCATGTAATCTACCTGGCCGTCAAGCACTATCTGGCTGCACAGCGCCAAGGAACTGCGAAGTCGAAAGAAAGAAGCGAAATCAGCGGATCAACCCGCAAACTCGGTCGTCAGAAAGGTGGCGGCGGTGCCCGTCGTGGTGATATCAATTCGCCCCTGTTGGTCGGTGGTGCCCGAGTATTCGGCCCCAAACCTCGCGATTATCGCTTTAAGCTGAACAAGAAAGTGAACGCTTTGGCCCGCAAGAGCGCGCTGAGCTATAAAGTCCGTGAGGATGCGCTTGTTATTCTCGAAGACTTCACTTTGGAGGCTCCGAAGACGAAAGATTTTATCGCTATTGTTAATAATCTAAAAGTATCGGATAAAAAAGTCCTGCTCGTTTTGCCCGAAACTGATAAAAATGTAATTTTGTCAGCTCGCAATATCCAAAGTGCGAACGTAACCATTGCGTCTAATTTGAATACGTATAACGTGCTCAATGCAGGCGTTTTGTTGGTGACTGAAAAGTCGCTCGGCATGATCACGTCTATCTTAAACAAGTAAAAACGGCAAGAAACATGAGCTGCATAATTAAACCTTTGGTTACAGAAAAGATGACGGGTATCACGGAGAAGCTGAATAAATTCGGCTTCATCGTGGATCCTAGCGCAAATAAGCTGCAGATCAAGGCAGAAGTAGAGGCGCTGTACAATGTCACCGTCGTAGATGTGAACACGATGGTGTATGCCGGTAAGAACAAGTCCAGGTATACGAAATCTGGTATGGTTCGTGGCCGGACAAACCGTTATAAAAAAGCCGTAGTGACCCTGAAAGAAGGAGACACGATAGATTTCTATAGCAATTTGTAATAATGGCAGTACGTAAATTTAAGCCCACAACGCCGGGGCAAAGACACAAGATTATTGGCACATTCGAAGAAATTACTGCATCCGTGCCAGAAAAGTCGCTCGTAGTCGGAAAACGTTCTACGGGCGGACGTAATAATGACGGCAAAATGACCATGCGCTACCTTGGTGGTGGTCATAAGCGTAAATTTCGTCTGATTGACTTTAAGCGTGAGAAGGATGGTATACCCGCAGTCGTGAAGACAATCGAGTATGATCCGAACCGTTCGGCTCGTATAGCCCTTCTCTTTTATGCAGATGGCGAAAAGCGCTACATTATTGCGCCGAATGGCTTGAAAGTGGGAGACCGTTTGATGTCGGGCCCCGATGCAAGCCCTGAAATTGGAAATGCTCTTCCCTTGCAGTTTATTCCTGTAGGTACGGTGATTCACAACATCGAGCTCCGTCCGGGACAAGGCGCATTGCTTGTCCGTTCCGCTGGTAACTTCGCGCAGCTTACTTCGCGTGAAGGTAAGTATTGTGTAGTCAAGCTGCCTTCGGGTGAGACCCGTCAGATCCTCAGTGCCTGCAAGGCTACTGTTGGCGCCGTGGGAAATTCGGACCATGCGTTGGAAAGCTCCGGTAAGGCCGGCCGCTCGCGCTGGTTGGGCCGCCGCCCGCATAACCGCGGTGTCGTGATGAACCCGGTAGATCACCCGATGGGTGGTGGCGAAGGCCGCCAGAGCGGAGGTCACCCGCGTTCACGTACTGGCTTGTATGCAAAGGGTCTGAAGACAAGATCGCCTAAGAAGCAGTCGAGCAAGTACATAATCGAAAGAGCTAACAAGTAGTATATACAAGAGAATAATTATTTATGAGTCGTTCATTAAAGAAAGGTCCGTATATCGCTGTTTCTCTGGAAAAGAAAATCTTGGCCATGAATGAAAGCGGTAAGAAGAACGTCGTTAAGACATGGGCAAGAGCGTCAATGATATCCCCCGATTTTGTGGGACATACGATAGCCGTGCATAACGGAAACAAGTTTATTCCTGTTTATGTGACAGAAAATATGGTCGGACACAAGTTGGGTGAATTCGCACCCACACGTAAGTTCGGAGGCCATGCTGGCAACAAGAAGAAATAAGCAGGTACTACCCGATAAATGAAAGAAAATAATGGGAGCAAGAAAAAGAATAGCCGCTGAAAAAAGAAAAGAAGCCAAGAAGACGCAGTACTTTGCAAAACTGCAAGGAGTGCCTTCTTCCCCTCGGAAGATGCGCTACGTCGTAGATCTGATTCGCGGCATGGAAGTGAACAGAGCATTGGGAACCTTGAAGTTCTCAAAGAAAGCTGCTTCGGAGAAAGTTGAGAAACTTCTGAAGTCGGCCATTGCAAACTGGGAACAGAAAAACGAACGTAAGGCAGAAGAAGGTGAACTCTATGTCACCAAAATCTATGTTGATGAGGGCGTAACTTTGAAGCGCATGAGACCTGCACCCCAAGGCCGGGGATACAGAATCCGCAAGCGCTCGAATCATGTTACCATCTTCGTCGGAACTAAGGCTAATGACTAATTAAAAAGAAGTATGGGACAGAAAGTTAACCCGATAAGCAACCGTCTTGGTATAATTCGCGGCTGGGATTCCAGCTGGTTCGGAGGCTCAAACTTCGCAGACAACATTCTCGAAGACAGTAAAATTCGTAAATATCTCGATGCTCGACTGAGCCGTGCGAGCGTCTCTCGCATCGTGATTGAGCGTACTCCGAAATTGATTACTATCACGATCTGCACCTCGCGCCCGGGATTGATCATTGGCAAGGGCGGAAAAGACGTTGATAAACTGAAAGAGGAGTTGAAGAAACTCACCGAGAAGGACGTACAAATCAATATCTTTGAAATTAAGAAGCCTGATTTGGATGCCAATATCGTAGGTAAGAGCATAGCTCGTCAGGTAGAAGGCAAAATTGCCTACCGCCGTGCTATCAAGATGGCCATCGCCAACGCCATGCGAATGGGAGCAGAAGGCATAAAAGTCCAGATTTCTGGTCGTCTGAATGGTGCGGAAATGGCCCGGAAAGAGATGTTCAAGGAAGGACGCACGCCGCTTCACACGTTCCGCGCCGACATCGATTATTGCCAGACAGAAGCATTGACCAAGGTCGGCTTGCTGGGCATCAAGGTGTGGATTTGCCGTGGCGAGGTTTACGGTAAGCGTGACTTGACACCTAACTATTACGCCGAGAAAGACGCGTCGCGCCCCAACGGTGGTTTCCGTGAGGGAGGCCGTCGGTTCCGCGGAAAGAGAAATAGTAATAGATAACAAGAGGACTGACAACTATGTTACAACCGAAGAGAACAAAATATAGAAGACCGCAGAAAGGCCGCTGCAAAGGCAACGCCCAGCGCGGCAACCAATTGGCTTTCGGTACTTTTGGTATCAAAAGCCTTGAAACGCATTGGCTGACCGGACGCCAGATAGAGGCTGCCCGTGTGGCTGTAACGCGTTACATGCAGCGTGAAGGACAAATCTGGATTCGAATTTTCCCCGACAAACCGATTACGAAGAAGCCTGCTGACGTTCGTATGGGTAAAGGTAAGGGTGACCCCGTAGGGTATGTGTTTCCGATTACTCCCGGACGTGTGATTTTCGAAGTTGAAGGCGTGTCCTACGAAGTCGCCAAAGAGGCCTTGCGCTTGGCTGCGCAGAAGCTTCCAGTGACGACGAAGTTCATTGTGCGCCCTGATTATGATAAAAATGCTTAGTTATGAAGATAGGAGCAATACGAGAGATTCCTGAAAACGAACTGGCCGAACGTCTCGAAACAGAGGTGGCTAAGTACCAACAGATGAAGTTGAACCACAGCATCTCTCCATTAGCTAATACGGCTGAAATTAAGGATTTGCGTCGGACAATCGCAAAGATGCGTACTGTGTTACGTGAGCGCGAGCTCAAAAAATAATCACGAGTGATGGCAGAAGTAAGAAATTTACGCAAAACCAGACAGGGTGTTGTGACGAGCAACAAGATGGACAAAACTATCGTTGTGGCTTCACAGTTTAAGGAAAAGCACCCTATCTATGGTAAATTCGTTTCGAAAACGAAGAAGTACCACGTGCACGACGAGAAGAATGAGTGTAACGTAGGAGATACGGTTTTAATAATGGAGACTCGTCCTTTGAGCAAAACCAAGCGTTGGAGAGTCGTAGAAATTGTAGAGAAAGCTAAGTAAGTTATGATACAGACAGAATCCAGATTGACTGTGGCTGACAACAGCGGTGCTCGTGAGGCCTTGTGCATTCGTGTGCTTGGTGGTACGAGACGTCGCTATGCCTCTGTCGGCGACATCATCGTAGTATCAGTGAAGAACGTTATTCCGTCAAGTGATATCAAGAAAGGTGCGGTATCGAAGGCCCTGATTGTTAGAACCAAGAAGGAAATTCGTCGCGCCGATGGCTCGTATATCCGTTTTGATGACAACGCATGTGTGCTGCTTAACAATGCGGGCGAATTGCGTGGTAGCCGTATTTTCGGCCCGGTAGCCCGCGAGTTGCGCGCAGTGAACATGAAGGTCGTTTCTTTGGCACCTGAGGTTCTTTAATCTGTGTAAAAAGAAGACAGAAATGAGTTGCAAGTTACATATAAAGAAAGGTGATACGGTTTTTGTAAATACAGGCAAGGACCGTGGAAAGACGGGCAAGGTGCTCAAAGTCTTTGTCGACAAGCAGCGCGCGATTGTCGAAGGCATTAATATGGTTTCGAAGAGCCAGAAGCCTTCTGCACAGAATCCTCAGGGAGGAATCGTACGCCAAGAAGCATCAATCCATATTTCAAATTTGAATGTGCTGGATCCCAAGACAGGAAAACCGACGCGCATTGGCCGTCGCAAGAATGATGAGGGAGTTTCCGTTCGTTACGCAAAAAAATCTGGTGAGGAGATCAAGTAATGGTGAATACAGCGAATCTTAAAAAAGAATATAGTGATCGCATCGCTCCGGCGTTGATGAAACAATTCAACTACAAGTCGCCGATGCAGATCCCCGCGCTGACCAAGATTGTCATCAATCAAGGTTTGGGCGTAGCTACCCAGGATAAAAAAATCATTGAGGTAGCAATCAATGAAATCTCGGCCATTTCCGGCCAAAAGGCAGTAGCAACGCTTTCAAAGAAAGACGTGGCCAGCTTCAAGTTGCGTAAGAAGATGCCGATCGGTGTGATGGTTACCTTGCGCCGTGAACGGATGTATGAATTCTTGGAAAAGCTCGTTCGCGTGGCATTGCCCCGAATCCGTGACTTCAAGGGAATTGAAAGCAAGTTCGATGGTCGTGGAAACTACACCTTGGGTATTCAGGAGCAGATTATCTTCCCTGAGATTAACATTGACTCGATCGACCGCCTGCTCGGTATGAACATTACGTTCGTAACCACGGCAAAGACCGACGAGGAAGGGTATGCCCTCTTGAAAGAGTTCGGTCTGCCTTTTAAGAACGAGAAAAGCAATTGATAAGATATGGCAAAGGAATCTATGAAAGCTCGCGAGGTAAAGCGGGCCAAGTTGGTTGCGAAATACGCCGCTAAGCGTGCTGAACTCAAGGAAATAATCAGAACCTCCGAGGATCCAGTGGCAGCTTATGAAGCTGCGCGTAAACTGCAGTCTATTCCCAAGAATGCGAATCCGATCCGTCTGCACAACCGTTGCAAGTTGACGGGACGTCCCAAAGGTTATATTCGCCTTTTCGGCTTGTCGCGTATCCAGTTCCGTGAGATGGCTTCGGCCGGTTTGATTCCCGGTGTGAAGAAAGCCAGTTGGTAAGGAAAGAAGTTTAATATTGTCGGGGTGTCCCGATTAATTAAATCAATAAATATGACAGATCCAATAGCAGATTACTTGACGCGGTTGCGTAATGCCATTATGGCGAAGCACCGCGTGGTAGAGGTTCCCGCCTCGAACCTCAAAAAGGAAATCACGAAGATCCTTTTTGACAAAGGTTACATCCTGAACTACAAGTTTATTGAGGATGGCCCTCAAGGGACAATCAAGATTGCGTTGAAATATCATCCGACCAGCAAGGTTAACGCAATCAAGTCATTGCAACGTGTTTCCAAGCCGGGTTTGCGTAAGTATACCGGCTACCGCGAAATGCCCAGTGTGATCAATGGTCTGGGTATCGCAATTATCTCGACCTCCAAGGGTGTCATGACGGATAAAGAAGCCGCAGAACTGAAAATCGGAGGTGAGGTTCTTTGTTATATATACTAATTAGGAGGATATTATGTCTAGAATAGGTAAGTTGCCAGTTAACATTCCTGCAGGCGTAACTGTGTCTGTTAAGGATAATGTAGTGTCCGTAAAAGGACCGAAGGGTGAATTAAGCCAAGCTATTGATCCTTCTATTGTCGTTACGATTGAAAATAATGAAATCTTGTTCACCATTGATGAAGCCAGTGAGGTCGATCTCAAGCAGAAACAAGCTTATCACGGCCTTTACCGTTCTTTGGTGCACAATATGGTCGTTGGTGTATCCGAAGGCTATAAGAAGGAGATGGAACTGGTCGGCGTAGGTTATCGCGTGTCCAATCAGGGAAATCTCGTAGAATTCGCCTTGGGCTATACCCATAGTATTTTTATCCAGCTTCCTCCTGAGGTGAAGGTAGAAACCAAGAGTGAAAGAAACAAGAACCCGTATATTTCGTTGGAGTCTTGTGACAAGCAACTGTTGGGCATGATTTGTGCAAAGATCCGTTCTTTCCGCAAGCCTGAGCCGTATAAAGGAAAGGGTATCCTGTTCGTAGGTGAACAGATCCGTCGTAAGTCTGGTAAATCGGCAGGAGCCAAATAAATAGGAGGTAGATTATGACGACAAAGAAAGTAGAAAGACGCATAAAAATAAAATATCGCGTACGCAATAAAATATCCGGCACGCAAGAACGCCCCCGCATGTCTGTCTTCCGCAGTAACAAGCAGATCTACGTGCAGGTCATCGACGATGAAGCTGGCCGTACTTTGGTAGCAGCCTCTTCACTTGGGATGGAAACAATGCCCAAGCAGGAGCAGGCAGAGAAAGTCGGTGAATTGATTGCAAAGAAAGCTCTTGAAGCAGGTATAACTACCGTAGTGTTTGACCGTAATGGTTATCTTTATCACGGAAGAGTTAAGCAGGTTGCAGAGGGCGCTCGTAAGGGTGGACTTAAATTCTAATGGTTATGGCAAACAGAGTAAGTGCAAATACAGAAGAACTGAAGGATAGACTGGTTGCTATCAACCGTGTCACGAAAGTAACGAAAGGTGGTCGTACCTTTACTTTTGCCGCGATTGTAGTCGTAGGTGACGGAAAGGGTGTGATCGGCACAGGTCTTGGTAAGGCTGGCGAAGTTACAGCCGCGATTGCCAAGGGCGTCGAAGCCGCTAAAAAGAATTTGATTAAGGTTCCAGTGCTGAAAGGTACAATCCCTCACGAGCAGACAGCCAAATTCGGAGGAGCTGAGGTGATGATCCGTCCTGCATCGGAAGGTACGGGTGTCGTTGCTGGCGGTGCCATGCGCGCTGTTCTTGAAAGCGTCGGAATAAAGAATGTATTGGCCAAGTCAAAGGGTTCGTCCAACCCGCACAATCTTGTGAAGGCCACATTAATTGCGCTGAGTGAGCTGCGCGATCCCTACACAGTTGCAGAACACCGTGGCGTATCGTTGGAAAAAGTGTTTAGAGGTTAAATCAGAGAGACATGGCCACAATAAAAATTAAGCAAGTACGTAGCCGTATCGGTGCGCCGAAAGATCAGAAAAGAACCTTGGACGCGCTGGGTTTGAGAAAGTTGAACCGCGTGGTTGAGAAAGAAGATACTCCTACCATCCGCGGCATGGTCAACAAAGTGAACCACCTCGTAGTAATCATTGATTAAAACAGCGTCAACATGAAATTACATACATTAAAACCTGCCTGCGGTTCTGTTTCGAGCCGAAAGAGAATCGGTCGTGGTCCGGGTTCCGGTATGGGAGGAACGTCAACGCGCGGCCACAAAGGTGCCAAGCAGCGTTCTGGCTATAAGAAAAAGATCGGTTTCGAAGGCGGTCAGATGCCTTTGCAGCGCCGTCTGCCTAAATTCGGTTTCAAGAATATCAATCGTGTAGAGTATGTGCCTGTCGGGCTTGATGCAATCCAGAAGATTGCAGAAACCAAGCAACTGGAGAAAATCACATTGGAGGATCTCCGTGCAGCCGGTCTCGTATCGCGCAACGATTTGGTAAAAGTTTTGGGCAACGGGACGCTTACGGCCAAAGTGGAAGTTGAAGCGAATGCTTTTTCTAAAACGGCCGCAGCTGCCATCGAAGCATGTGGCGGAAAAGCGATAACGCTCTAAAACTTCAACGATGAAGAAGTTAATCGAAACAATCAAGAACATTTGGAGGATTGAGGATTTGCGGACGCGAATCCTCATCACCCTCCTTTTTGTCGCGATATACCGTTTCGGCTCGTTCGTCGTCCTGCCTGGCATCGATCCCAGCAGATTGGAGCAACTCCAAGCGCAGACCAGCGAAGGTCTGATGTCGTTGCTGAACATGTTCTCCGGAGGTGCTTTCTCGAATGCCTCGATTTTTGCATTGGGAATCATGCCTTACATTTCCGCCTCGATTGTCATTCAGTTGTTGGCGGTGGCAGTGCCCTATTTCCAGAAAATGCAGCGCGAGGGAGAGAGTGGCCGTCGGAAAATCAATCAGTATACGCGTTACCTGACAATCGCCATCCTGCTTTTCCAAGCTCCGACCTACTTGATTAACCTGCAGCATCAGACGGCTGGTTCTGGCGCGTTCTTGGTAGGTGATGGATTTGGCTTCATGCTGAGTTCTACCATCATCCTTGCGGCCGGCAGCATGTTTGTGCTTTGGTTGGGAGAGCGTATCACGGATAAGGGTATAGGCAATGGTGTATCGCTGATCATCATGGTCGGTATCATTGCGCGTATGCCTTCCGCCATCATTGAGGACGTCGCGTCTTATTTGACCGGCGTCGAAGGTGGCGGCCTCGTGAAATGGATATTGGAGATGGTCGCTCTGTTGTTTGTGATGGCTTTGGCAATCATGTTGGTAAAGGCAACCCGTAAGGTTCCCGTGCAATATGCGAAGCGTGTAGAAGGCGGGAAACAGTACGGAGGTGCGCGGCAGTACATCCCGCTGAAACTTTTTGCGGCTAATGTGATGCCCATCATCTTTGCGCAGGCTATCATGTTCATCCCCTTGACAATGGCGCAGTATGCCGGAGCAAACAGCACATGGTTCCTGAGCCAGTTCATGGATCATACGAGTGTGTTGTATAACGTAGTCTTTGTCATCTTGATCGTAGCGTTTACGTATTTCTATACCGCCATAACGCTCAACCCCGTTCAGATGGCAGAGGATATGAAGCGCAACAACGGCTTTATTCCTGGTATTAAGCCGGGTAAACCGACCGCTGACTATCTTGACAATGTCATGACGCGCATCACGCTCCCTGGCTCTTTGTTCATCGCTTTGATTGCCATCTTACCTGCTGTTGCAGGCTTGTTCGGAGTGAAGCAGGGCTTTGCCCAGTTCTTCGGCGGCACGTCATTGCTGATCCTGGTTGGTGTCGTTCTGGATACGTTGCAGCAGATTGAGAGCCATTTGTTAGTCCGTCACTACGATGGCTTGCTGAGATCTGGCCGTGTGCGTTCTCATTCAGGAGGTGTTTCTGCGTATTAATCCGCAATGATATACCTTAAAACAGACGACGAAATAGAGTTGATGCGTAATGCTAACCTCTTGGTCAGCCGAACGCTGGCAGAGTTGGCAAAGCATATAGCTCCGGGTTGTACGACGAGCGAGTTGGATCGCCTTGCTGAGACATTCATTCGTGACCATGGCGCAAAGCCGACTTTCAAAGGATTTCCCAATCCTTACGGGCCAGAGTTCCCGGCGTCGATTTGCACTTCTGTCAATGAGGTTGTCGTGCATGGCATTCCTAACGACGAGCCGTTGAAGGATGGAGACATAGTCTCTATCGATTGCGGAGTGGAACTGGAAGGTTTTAACGGAGATTCTTGCTACACGTTCTGCGTAGGCGAGGTTTCCGAAGAAGTGAAGCTACTTCTGGATACCACCAAGGAAGCTCTCTACAAAGGGATAGAGCAAGCCATCCCCGGTCACCGGATCGGCGACATCGGCGATGCCGTCCAGCGACATTGCCAAGCGAAAGGCTTTGGAGTCGTCCGGGAGTTCGTCGGACATGGAATCGGACGTTCCATGCATGAAGATCCAGCTGTTCCTAATTATGGCCGCCGTGGAAATGGTGTGCTGTTGAAGAACGGCATGTGTATAGCGATCGAACCAATGATTACGCAGGGCAGATATGCCGTAGGGCTTTTGCCGGATCGTTGGGGGGCTGTCACGTTGGATCATAAACCGGCCGCTCACTATGAACACACCATCGCGTTGCATCATGGGAAGGCGGATATCCTTTCGTCGTTTGAAATAATTGAACAAGAATTGAGCAGACAGAATGGCTAAACAAGCAGCAATAGAACAAGATGGAACGATCGTGGAGGCTTTGAGTAATGCGATGTTCCGCGTCGAACTGGAAAATGGTCACGAGATAACGGCCCACATTTCCGGGAAGATGCGAATGCATTACATAAAGATTCTGCCCGGTGACAAGGTAAAGGTAGAAATGAGCCCGTACGATCTGTCAAAAGGAAGAATAGTGTTTAGATACAAATAAAAAAGATATATGAAAACGAGAGCATCATTAAAAAAACGCAGCGCAGATTGCAAGATAGTTCGCCGCAAAGGGCGCCTGTTCGTCATTAATAAGAAGAATCCCAAGTTCAAGATGCGCCAAGGTTAAATTAATTCATTCGTAAAAGTAAACGATTATGGCTATAAGAATTGCAGGTGTAGATTTGCCTCAGAACAAGCGGGGCGAAATAGCTTTGACCTATATTTTCGGTATCGGTCGCAGCAGTTCTCTTAAAATCTTGGAGAAAGCAGGCGTCGATAAAGGCATTAAAGTGAAAGATTGGACTGACGACCAGGCTGCCAGCATCCGTGCCGCCATCGCCGACGGGTATAAGGTAGAGGGTGACTTGCGTTCAGAAATCCAGCTGAACATCAAGCGCCTGATGGACATTGGTTGCTACCGTGGTGTCCGCCATCGTATCGGACTTCCGGTTCGTGGCCAAAGCACAAAGAACAATGCCCGTACGAGGAAGGGTAAGAAGAAGACTGTTGCAAACAAGAAGAAAGCTACTAAATAATAAGTAAGGATATGGCAAAGAAATCAGCCGCAACAAAGAAGCGCAACGTAAAAGTTAGTGCGGTCGGTCAGTTGCACGTTCATAGCTCTTTCAATAATATCATCGTATCGTTGGCCAACAATGAGGGACAGATAATCTCTTGGTCTTCGGCCGGCAAGATGGGTTTCCGCGGTTCAAAGAAGAACACTCCCTATGCCGCACAGATGGCAGCTCAGGATTGTGCCAAGGTTGCTTATGATTTGGGCCTGCGCAAGGTGAAAGCCTATGTCAAGGGTCCCGGAAATGGCCGTGAGTCGGCCATCCGTACGGTGCATGGCGCAGGAATCGAGGTGACTGAGATCATCGACGTAACGCCGCTGCCGCATAATGGTTGCCGTCCTCCGAAGAGAAGAAGAGTATAATGTTGAACGTATAAATCAGAAGCAAAATGGCAAGATATATAGGTCCCAAAACTCGAATCGCACGTCGTTTTGGCGAGGCTATCTTCGGCCCCGACAAAGTCCTTTCAAGACGTAACTTCCCTCCCGGACAGCACGGGAACGGCCGTCGTCGCAAGACGTCTGAGTATGGCGTCATGTTGGCAGAAAAGCAGAAGGCAAAATATACTTACGGAGTGCTTGAAAAGCAGTTCCGCAATATGTTTGAGAAGGCTGCACGCATGAGCGGCATTACGGGTGAAATCCTGTTGCAGAACTTGGAGTGCCGTTTGGACAACGTCGTATACCGTTTGGGCATTGCCCCCACACGTGCCGCCGCCCGTCAGCTGGTCGGCCACAAGCACATCGTAGTAGACGGAAAAGTTGTGAATATCGCCTCTTATGCAGTTAAGCCGGGTCAGATCGTAGGTGTACGTGAAAAGTCCAAATCCTTGGAAGTCATCGCCGACGCCCTGGCTGGGTTCAATCACAGCAAATATCCTTGGATCGAATGGGACGAGGCAACGAAATCGGGCAAGTTCTTGCACAAGCCCGAGCGTGCAGACATCCCTGAGAACATCAAGGAGCAGTTGATTGTCGAGTTGTACTCTAAAAACTAATTAAATTCATGGCGATATTAGCATTTCAAAAACCTGATAAAGTGGTCATGCTGGAAAGCGACTCCAAGTACGGAAAGTTTGAGTTCCGTCCCTTGGAGCCGGGTTTCGGCACCACGGTGGGAAATGCCTTGCGCCGCATCCTTCTGTCTTCATTGGAAGGCTTTGCCATCAACACCATCCATATCGCTGGTGTCGAGCATGAGTTCGCCTCTGTTGAAGGAGTGCGTGAGGACGTTACCAACATTATATTGAAGTTAAAACAAGTACGTTTCAAACAAATCGTAGAAGAGTTTGAGACGGAAAAGGTCAGTATCACCGTCGCAAATGCAACTGAGTTCCGCGCTGGCGATATTGGCAAGTTTCTCACTGGATTTGAAGTGTTAAATCCTGAATTAGTGATTTGCCATTTAGATTCCAAGGCAACGATGCAGATTGACTTGACCATCAATAAGGGTCGCGGTTATGTTCCAGCGGAAGAGAACCGTGACTTCTGCACGGATGTGAATGTCATTCCCATCGATTCCATCTATACCCCCATCCGTAACGTCAAATATACCGTCGAGCCGTATCGCGTTGAACAGAAGACCGACTACGACAAGCTGGTTCTCGAAGTGACGACGGACGGTTCCATTCACCCGAAGGAAGCGTTGAAAGAGGCTGCCAAGATCCTTATTCATCACTTCATGCTGTTCTCTGATGAGAAAATCACGATGGATGACTCCGCCGAGAACGACAATGAAGAGTTTGATGAGGAAGTGCTCCACATGCGTCAGCTCCTCAAAACGAAGTTGGTCGACATGAATCTTTCGGTTCGTGCCCTCAACTGTTTGAAAGCCGCAGACGTGGAAACCCTCGGCGACCTCGTTCAGTACAACAAGACCGACCTCTTGAAGTTCCGCAACTTCGGCAAGAAATCGCTCACGGAGCTTGATGATTTGCTCGAGAGTCTGAATCTGTCGTTTGGAACCGACATAACAAAATACAAGTTAGACAAAGATTAAACAAACATGAGACACGGTAAGAAATTCAACCACCTGAGTCGTACTGCTTCTCACCGCGCAGCTATGTTGTCCAATATGGCATGCTCGTTGATCAAGCACAAAAGAATCACTACGACTGTGGCAAAGGCAAAGGCGCTGAAAAAGTACGTTGAGCCTTTGATTACGAAATCAAAAAACGATACGACCAATTCGCGTCGCGTTGTGTTCAGCTATTTGCAGGACAAATATGCAGTCACCGAGCTTTTCAAGGAAATCTCTGAAAAGGTGGCTGATCGTCCCGGAGGCTACACGCGCATCATCAAAACTGGTTTCCGTGCCAGTGACGGTGCTGACATGTGCTTCATCGAGTTGGTAGACTATGATGAAAACATGGCCAAGACGAAGAAGAAAGCCACGCGTACGCGTCGCTCCAAGAAGGCTGGCGCTGCTGAATCTGCCCCCGTAGCAGAGGAAGTGTCTGCCGAGGAAGCAGCTCCTGCTGCCGAAGAAAAAGCTGAGAAAGCTGAATAATCTACACTTGCATTTATATGAAGGCGGCTGCCGTGAGGTAGCCGCCTTTTTTGTATCTGTGTTCCTCTCTTTCGTCTTCTGGGGCTTACCTCGTCCTCCTGCTTATACGGGATGTCTGTCAATAGGGTTTTGGGTGTTGGATGTTTCGCTGAAAGCCAGAGGTAATTACTCCTCCTTCTTGTTTGCTTTCCGTCATGAGGCGGTAGATGGCATGTAGCATGAGTGCCCGGGCTTGGTGCCGCACTGTGGCCGGTTTTCTCCTGTGCGTTGATGGCGCCGGTTGCCCGGGAGCTGCCAGCGGATGCGGAAATCGTCTAAACAGCCAGCGGTTTCGGGTTGTTGAAGGCGATGGGGCAGGGTTGGCCGTCGGCGCAGATGGTTGCGGGAAGACGAGGGGAGAATGTGCTGATGCGCATGCTGTCCGGATCTGTCGCTCCAGCAGCCGGTTGTTTTGAATAGCCGGCAGACCGTGCGGCTGCGTCAGTGCATGCCGCCCGACGTCAGGAAGCGCGCCTGCGGCGTTTCGGGCCGGTTGCCGGCGTCTTAGTCGCGTGCCGTCATCGTGGCTGGCAGTTCGTCCTGCTTGCTGGCCCGGGCTGGCTGGTGCGTAGCTTCCGCATCGGTGACATTACGACTGACGCCTTTACGCTTGTCGGGGGCGGAGCATCGGAGGGGCACGTTGCGGGGGCTTAGCCAGTGCATCCGGGCGTCGGGGCCGCGTGGCGTGCGTTCTAAGGATAAGGCGTACGACGGTCGGATTAGTCCTGAGTGGCCGGCGTGCCTTCATCTCCGAAGCGTCCCGTGCATTCTCGTAGGTAAATCAAAGTTTTTCGGTAGGGTCTGCCCGTTTCGCTCGCTCCATTTCCCTCGTGTGGGTGCCGGTCTGAAAGCGTGAGCCCCCGGCCGCAAGGCTGCGACCGGGGGCTCGGTGGATAGAATCTGTGGCGTCAGGCCACGTCGTGGTTGATGAGTTTTACTCTTCGCTCCAGTTGTCTGCGCTCCAACCGCCTTTCTGGCTCAGCTGGATGCCGTTGCCCATTTCGTCGTGTACGTTGGCAGGGTTGTCACTGCCGCTGAGGATTGGAGCCTCACTGTGGAGGTCGATGCAGAGCGCCTCCGGGCGAACATACTTTGCTTTCATTGCGTTTATGTCTTTGTTACTTGATGATGACTTTCTTCCCGTTCACGATGTAGAGGCCGCGTGGCAGGTCGGCTGTGCGGGTCTGCTGCATGAGGCGGCCGTCGATGGTGTAGATCTTGGCCGGTGCGTTGGTGTCAGCCGTAGCTTGGCCGATAGCCGTCACAAGCGAGCCGTCGAGGGCAAAGCCGATGGCGCCGTTGGCCGTGGCCTGCGGCACGGCTAGGTAGGCCTTGCCGCCCTCGTTTGTGAAGGCTGCGCCGTTCTCTGCACCCCAGTAGAAGCCGAGGTTCTCGTCGTTCTGGTCGTAAGAGAGCATGTAGAACAGGCAGTTGTCGCCCACGGTCGTAGCGTCTTCGACAGAGCCTTTCAGCAGGTTGTCGGCGGGAGCGGTGGCGTCGGTCGTAGCTACGTTGTAGCCGTGGTTGCCGGCTTCAGCTTTCAGCAGGACGCCTGTCGATGCGGGGATGACGGCTCCGGCCGGGTAGCGGTAGTCGATGGCAAGGCGGCCGTCTACGACATTGGTGGCCACGGCTGCTTCCATGCCCTCGGGCACGATGATGGCGTGCTGGCTGAACAGGGTGGCATAGCCTGCGTCGGTCACGTCGAGCGTAGCCTTTTCATAGAGCGAGGGCAGGACACCGTCGTCTTGGGCGTCGCGATAGCAGCCGAAGGACGTGTGCGTCGTGCTGTACTGGATGTACTTCCCGGTGGCTACGTTCTGAATCATGAACGTGCCGTCGGCCTGCTGTGCGATGCTCCACACGGCGTTCGCTCCGGCTTCCTCTCCGGCGTTCAGCGTCGTGTAGTCATTATCGTTCATGTAGAGGTAGCGGCCGTCAGGCTGCTGGATGGTGAAGCCTCCTTCGACAGCCGTCAGGGTGAAGCTGTACAGGTCGGCCGATGCCATGACGTTGGCCGTCGTCAGGTCGTTGACATAGAGGTAGTCGTAGCCGTTGCCCTCGCGTACGGTCTTGGCCACGTGGCTTGTGCCGTCGATGTCGGCCGTCAAGATGTACTGCTTGCCGGTCGTCACGGTGGCGGTCTTCCTGAACTCGCTCAGGGTGGTCACAGTGAGGGTGTATTCGGCTGTGGCTTCGGTGTACGTGTCGGTCTCTGCCACCGTAGCGGTGATTGTCGTCGTGCCTTGGCCGACGAGGCTGACGAGGCCGTCTTCATCCACGGTTGCCACGTCGGGGTTCGAGCTCGTGTAGGCCACTGCGCCGTCGCTCGTGCTCGACAGTTCGGGAGCCACAAAGGCGTCCGGGCTGAGCAGGTTGGCCGTCACTTCCGACTGGGCAAAGCTGACCGTCGGGGCTGTCTTGCCGCCTACCTCTTCGTAGAGCATGGGGAGCAGGCCGCGCTCGTCGGCGTAGGAGCCGAACGAGTTATACTTGCTATCATACTGCACGTACTTGTTGACCGACGTGTTGGTGATGAGGAACGTCCCGTCGGCCTGAGGCTCGATGGTCCATACGGCTTCTTCACTTGCCGTGTTATCCACGTTGAAGTTGTTGTATGTTCCGCTTTGGTAGAGGTATCGCCCGTCAGCCTGCTGGATGTTGTAGCCGCCGTCGACAGCCGTAATCGTGAAGGCGTTGTCGAGGTCGTTCATGATGACAGTGCCGTCGTTGTCCACATGGGCCGGATCAACCAGATAGAGGTAGCCGTAGTTGCTCGTAATCGCTCCGGCGATGTGCAGGTCAGCGCCTTCGTTCTCCGTAGCGACGATGAGGTAGCGCTTGCCGCTCGTGATGGTCGTGGCTTTCTGGAATCTCGGCATCGAGGCCAGGTCGGTGACGGTCAGCGTGTAGCTGGCCGATCCTGCGGCGTAGGTGTCCGTTTCCGGCGTCGTGGCGGTGATGGTCGTCTGTCCGGCTGCCACGAGGCTCACTGCGCCCGTCGTGGCGTCGACAGTGGCCACTTCGGGGTTCGAGCTGGCGAACGTAGCGGCGGCGTCAGTGGCTTTGGTGAGCGTGGGCTCCGTGAAGGGCTCGCTCAGGTCGGCGCTGAACGAGTTGCCGCCCTCGAACGCAAGTCCGGCGCTCTCCTTACCACTCGTCGACTGGGTGATGGTCACTTCTCCGATGAAGAAGCGTGCTCCGCTCGACTGTACTCCGCTGAACGTAATCTGCGACGTGGGGGTCGCTCCGGTGATGTTGAGCGTGCAGTTTGTCCATTCGTCACCCGTAGCGGCGCTAATTGTCACCTCGGATGCAGACAACGAACCTTCGGAAATGCTGACTTGCAGTCTCTCTTGGTCGCCAGCCCATGCGTGGGCTTGGAACGTCAGGACGGCGTCGCCGCTGAAACCGAGTGCCGGAGTGGTGAGTGTGCCTGGCTTTTTGCTTGCACCCAGTTTGAGGCATCCAGAACCGGCGTAATAGTTTTCTCCGCTCCATCCCGGAACGTCCGTCACGTCATCCAGCGAGTTGACCCTGCCGTTGCCTACGCCGTTGCCGTTCCATGCGCCGTCGTCACCACCGGTGCCTTCACACTTACTAAACGTTTCTTGGAACACGATGTCCTGCGCTGTGGCAGTCGTCGTGCCCGCTCCGAACAGCCCTACGCATAGGGCGAGGAGCCATGTCTTAGGAGTAAAAACTTTTCTCATGTTTGTTTGGGATTAAATGAGTAATGGTTGAGTTTATTTGATAGTTCTGTTTCTTGTTTTTGCCGTTTTTCCGGTGGCGCTACTTTCTCTTTGCAAAGTTACGGACAGAATGGTTTGGAAGGTTGCCTTTCCTGTTAAGAAAAGATTAAATCCGCCCGTTTTTCGAGACGTTAACACAGCGCGCCCCACGTCCGCAGCCGTGCGCAGGGTCCGGCGTCGGGAATTCCGCGTATCGTGGGGGCGCCATTTATGACGCCCGTCCGCGTTCACGGTGGCGGATTGTCGTGCGCAAGGTCCGGCGTTGTGGATTCCGCATGCCGTAGGGGCGCCATTTATGACGCCCGTTCGCGTTTATGGTGGCGGATTGTCGTGCGCAAGGTCCGACGTTGTGGATACCGCATGCCGTGGGGGCGCCATTTATGACGCCCGTCCGCGTTTATGGTGGCGGATTGTCGTGCGCAGGGTCCGGCGTTGTGGATTCCGCGTGCCGTGGGGGCCCATTTATGACGCCCATCCGCGTTTATGGTGGCGGATTGTCGTGCGCAAGGTCCGGCGTTGTGGATTCCGCATGCCGTGGGGGCGCCATTTATGACGCCCGTCCGCGTTCATGGTGGCGGATTGTCGTGCGCAAGGTCCGGCGTTGTGGATTCCGCATGTCGTGGGGGCCCATTTATGACGCCCGTCCGCGGCCACGGTGGCGGATTGTCGGGGGTG
>UMBE01050658.1_pt1 | contig 23793 bp, 19 predicted proteins | sample 1963881 | NCBI WGS metagenome assembly UMBE01 (sample SAMEA4835933, study PRJEB28245) | human gut metagenome | biome: gut microbiome; material: fecal sample | place: Denmark | collected 2008 | reverse complement strand
GCATTTTCTGCCGCTTCCATGGCGGATGCTTCCGGTTCGTCGCCGTCGCTGGTGGTGTACACCGCTGCGACCTCATCCAGCTGCCACGGCTGACCCGCCCGAAGCGCGATTTGCGCCGTTCGAACGCCGCCGTGCGTGATTTCGCCGTCCGTGCAGCTGCACCGAAGCGCCGTGCAGACGCGCTGATGGTCATCCGTTTCGCCGGTCAGGGCGACGACGCCGTCCGATTCTGTCAGCGTCAGCGTCTCATAATGCGGGCCGTGGATGTCCCAGACGTTTTCGTCCACGCCGAACGCAATGGTGACGATGCTGTCATGTGTCGCCGTGATGGTCACGCGCTGTGCGAGCAAATGAACACGCTTCATGGCGCAGAACCGTTCCTGCCGGATGGTGATTTCGCCCGCATCCGCCTTGAACGTGCTTTCGCGGGTGAACACACCATCGGCAATATCGAGCGCGAGGCGGTGCGATGTAAGCCGATCGGCATTTTCCGGCAGCGACACGCCTTTCACGGCGACATACAGTGGGTTCGGGGCATTCAGCGGCTCTTCCCAGCCTTGCCCTTTTTGGTGGTGGATGCCCGCGAGGTTGACGGCGGTCATCTGCTGTACGCCCGCTTCGCCAATCGTCCCGCGAACGCCCATATACCCATTGCCCGTCAGGAAGCGGTTGCCGTTATCCGCGTCCTGTGCCGGGTCAAACCCTGTCCGCTCAATCACCGTATTCATCCGTGTATTCCTCCTCATGTTCAAAACTTCCCTCCATGCGGTATTCATGGAGGGAAATTCGCGGCTGCACTGCGCTTTTCCTGCTACGGATTGCAGGTTTTGGGGTGCGGAAATTTCGGTTCTGCGCAATTTGCTTCGTGGGAACGACCTCATCCGCCGACTGCGGCCGGCACCTTCCCCCTTGGGGAAAGCGAAGTCGGCTGAAGTCGTCTCCTGCCTAATTGCTTTTTTACCCTACATACTCCAGCAAATCCGACAATTTCCCCAGATGATACGTTGCGCGCGCATCCTCCTTGGCATCCCCCATGGCAGCGCAGGCAAACCCGCCCGCTTTGGCAGCTTCCACCCCTGCATGGGCATCCTCCACCACCACGCACTGCTCCGGCTTCAAGCCCAGCATCTCCGCCGCCTTCAAAAACACCTCCGGATTCGGCTTCGAGTGCGTGATGCAGTTTCCATCCGCCACCGCGTCGAAAAACCCATCCAGCCCCATTCGCTCCAGAATGAACGGCGTGTTCTTGCTCGACGAGCCAATCGCCAGCTTCAAGCCGCGTGCGCGCAGGGTATCCAGCGTGCGCTTCACGTCGCCGGACAAATCAGCGGGTGACATTTGGTTCAGCAACTGCCGATAGCGCGTGTTTTTCTCCTCCGCCATCGCGTTTTTCTCATCCTGCGAGTACGCCTTGTCGCTTTTTTCGAGGATGATGTTCAAGCTGTCCATGCGGCTGACCCCGCGCAAAAGGCCGTTGCGTTCGCGGTCAAAGGGGATGCCGAGCCGATCCGCGAGCGCCTTCCACGCGCGGTAGTGGTACTCGTCGGTCGAGCAGAGAACGCCATCCAAATCGAAGATAATGCCTTGATATTGCATCGTAATTTTCTCCTATCAATAAACGCAAATTTCCGCTGCCTGCGCGCCGTCGGTGCGGGAGGCGGAATTCATTGTGAACACAACCTTGACGAAGCTGGCCTCCACACTATCGAAATCAATGCGGATGCGATTGCCCGTCGCAGGGTCGAATTGGTACTGCGTGGCGGGTGCGGCTTCGGTAAAATTCTCGCCGTCTTGGCTGACCAGAACGGCGATTTCCTGAATGCGCGCCTCCCAGATGGCGGATGGATTCAGGCAGACCGCGACGGTCGAGATGGTATGCGTTTCGCCCAGCACGATGAGCATTTCCGCCGGGAACCCTTTGCTTTCCCAGTAGGTATCGGTTTTGCCGTCGTTGACGTTTCGGCTGACGTACACGTCGGTATGCGCGCCGGAAATGACTTCCTTATTGAGCGCGAAATTCTCCGTTTCGGGGAGGGCGATGTACTGGTCAGCGGGGTCAGGGAAGCACGCCGGACGCTCCGCCTTGGTCTGGTCGGGCGCGGGGACAACGGTCACGATGGTGGGAATTTCTTCTTCCGCCTGCGTCAGAAGGGGCAGGCACGCCAGCGACAGGGCGAGCATGGCGGATACGACAGAACGCATTTTCATGAGCGAAATTTCCTTTCTATAATGATGGTGGGTGTGGTGATGCGGGTGGTCGGTCGCGCCCATTTGGCGCGACAATGTGCAAGTGGTCGAAAGAGCAAGTTGGGGGCGCGTCTGAGGACGCGCGAAGTTACTGGCAGGGACGCTTCGCTGCCTGCGCCTTTGTTGACTTGTCCTTTTGGATTGGTCGGACGTGGAACGGTTGGGGCGTTGCCCCAAACCCCACAAGGGACGCTGTCCCTTGACCCTGCAAGGGGCAATTGCCCCTTGACCCCTTCGCGCGATTGAGTTGAGCGCTTTTCCCTTACTTCTTCCGCGTGTTTATCCTCTTTTGGCTTACTCTACAACAATCCCCTCACAATAATCATCATACCGCAGCTTCATCTGCTTCAAATTCGTCATCTTCTCCCCCAGAATCGTCACATTCCGCAAGGTCACATTCGTAATCCGATTCTCCTCCCCATACCCCGACAATCTCGACGCCGGCACTTTCCCATCCAGCGTCCGCAGCACCGTCAGGCCATCAATCAGCACATCATCAATCGACCCAAACTCATCCTTGACCGTCGACCACGCCGAATTTTGCAGCGTCATCTCAATTAATTCCTTATTATTGCCGTTATCACCCTGCATGAAGGCGTTTTCGACGACGATGTTGCGGTAGACGATGGCGTGCACATACGCATCGTCGCTGTTATGGATGCTGATAACGGGCTTGTGGAAGTTGTACAGCACAGTGATGTTCTCAAACAGCACATCGCTGATTTCGGGGTCAAGCGTCCAACCCTTGTCGGTTTCGTAGCCGATTTCCATGGACTGGGCGAGGTCCGTCCATACCTGCATGTTGCGGAAGGTGATGCCCTTGGTGGAGCCGGAGTAGTTCTTGATGACGAGGCTGTCGTCCCATGTGCGGGCGAAGCTGTTCGTCACGGTGTGGTCGGTGCAGGACTGGAAGGTGAAGCCATCGCCATTTTGACGGCCGGAAATGACCTTGACGTTGTTGATTTCCACATGCTTGGAGGAGTAAGAATTGACATTCCAGCAGTTGGAATTGGCGACGATAATGCCGTCGATGGTGACATCCTTTGCGTGATTGAGATCAATCGGGACGCGCGCATACGAGCCGGGCTGATTCCACGCGTCGTAGTCGCTGCCGTCAATGATGCCGCGCCCGCAGATGCGGACGTTCTTGGCGTTATTGACGGAGATGATGGAATGCAGCACCGCGCCGCCGGAGATATAGAGCGTCTGCCCGTCTTCCAGCGCGATAGCGTCCATGACCCACTCGCCGGAGGGAATATAGTAGACATTCGGGTCATCGGGATCAGGGACGTCCGTTTCCAGCGGATTGGCGAAAATGTGCAGCGCCTTGTTGACGTTATCGTTGAAGACAACGGTGTACTGCCCCGGCTCCGTAATCATGAAAGAAACTTTGCCGTCCTTGACTTCGGGCGTAATCCCCCACGCCTGCGGAATGACGGCGGCGCTCTCCACTTTGTCCGGCAGACCGGGCATTTCAACCTCGATGCGCACTTTGCCCTCGAAGTCGAAATAGGTCATAGGCGTGGTCGTCGGCTGGGTGTTGGCGTTCCAGATGTGTTCGTGGTTGACCATCACGTCATAGACGAACAGGTCGTTGCCGTTCGCGGTAACTTTCGCCGTCGCGGAGGTCGTCATCGTCTTCGGGCCTTCGTAGAGGGTCAGCAGCGTCGGATTCTCTTCGGCAGTCGCGGGCATCATCCACGCGGTCAGCAGAAGCATCAGCACAAGCATCAGGATGGGGGTGGTTCTCTTCATCGTTCATGTCCTCCTTGTTCGCCGCGGCGTTTCCAGCGTGTGGAAATTGTCCGCATTTAGTTAAGCGTTAAACCCATGCCATGATTATAGCAGGAAATTTGGAAATGTGCAATGTGCCCGAAGATAAAAATTTTCAGAAAAAGCCTCTTCTCCCCTCTTGACATGTGGCAAATGGTATGTTATAATCATGTCAACGATAGGTTGAGCGTTAAACCTATCCACCCGTCAACATCATAAAGGAGGTATCCCCATGAAGAAGTTCCTTGCTTTCCTGCTTTCCCTGACGATGGTGTTCGCGATGGCAGCCGTTGCGTTCGCTGAAGGCGAAACCTACCTGTGGGACAACTTTGACGACCGTGACCCGAATGCCAAGCCTGAGCTTGCGCCCAACGGCGTGCACCTCTGGTGGGACAACTGGGCGAACCTGCGCGCAAAGAATGAGGACGGCGCGTTGAAGCTCGACATGCGCCCCAAGGCGTATGATCCGGAAGACTACGACAGCGAAGACGACTACTACGCCCATGCCGCCGACTGGATGGCGAACTGGGGCGAAGCCGTTGACATGTGGGGTCTGGACGGCGTTTCCTACTGCAAGTATCTGACCATCCGCATCAAGGGCGCGGAAGGCGGCGAAGAGAACAAGCTCATCATGGACTGGCATCCGGAAGACGCCAAGTTCTACGCGGCGCGCTTCTCTGACCTTGTGCTGGCGGACGGCACGCACCCGGTCATCACCACCGAATGGCAGGATCTCGTCATCGACCTCGAAGCGTCCGGCTTCCCGGGCATGACCAACGCCCTGCACATCCGCGCGTTCGCCAAGTGCGTCATCTACCTGGACGAAATCACCTTCTCTGAAGCCGTTGCGCCCATCGACGCTACCAGCTCCGAAACCATTCAGGCTGGTCTGACCGCGCCGGAAACCGGCAAGCCCGGCGACCTGCCGATTAAGGACTATCTGGCTGAACTGAAATAATTCCAAAACGTTCAAAAAGGGGGGACAGTTTCGGCTGTCTCCCCCTTCTTTTACGGATTTTTTTCCAGAAACCGCTTGCGAACAACTTCAAAGACTGGTATACTTTTTATGATGCGCACGCGGACTTCGTCCGTTTTCGTTTCACGTCTGCGGACATGGTTTTCTGCGCATATTGCCATTTCTAAAACACTGCATAAAATGGAGCATCGCATGGTCACACTCAAAGACATTGCCGCCGAAGCAGGCGTAAGCATTACAACCGTTTCCAACGTGGTGCATAACCGCAAAAGCCGCGTTTCCGAAAAGAAGGTTGCAAAAATCTGGGAGATTATCGAGCGCGAGCACTACGTTCCCAGCATGTCCGCGCGCTCGCTGGCGAACGACCAGTCCGCCATCATCGCCATGGTCACTTACATCACGCCGCGCACCACCGGCAGCACCGTCAGCGACCCCTTCATGAGCAGCGTCGCCGCCAGCGTCGAGCAGCGCACCCGCGAAGCCGGCTACTACCTGATGCTGCGCTCCGCCGAAAGCGTCGCCGCGCTGGAAGGGCTGATTCACAGCTGGCGGCTCTCCGGGCTGATTATGACGGGGCTGTTTCAGGATTCGTTCTTCGATGCCGTAGCAAAGCTGGGCATTCCCGTCGTCCTCATCGACAGCTATGTGGACGACCCGAACATCTGCTGCGTCGGCTTGGAGGATGAAAAAGGCGGCTACCTCGCCACGAAGCACCTGCTGGAGAACGGCCACCGCGTGATTGCGTTCGCGTCGCCGCCGATTTCCCCCGCAGGTGTTATCGAACTGCGCCTGCAGGGCTACCGCCGCGCCTTGGCGGAATACGGCGTGCCGTACGACCCGGCGCTTGTCTTTACGCAGGAAATTTCCGTGCAGGAGGGCAAGAAGCTGGGGCATCAACTCAGCACACGTCCCGAAATCACGGGGATTTTCGCCTCGGCGGATATTCTGGCGGCAGGCATCATGTCCGGGCTGCATGAGTGCGGGGTAAGTGTGCCGCGCGATAAGTCGATTGTGGGCTTTGATGATCATTATATTTCGCAGCTGGCGATTCCGGGGCTGACGACGATTCATCAGGATTCGGAGAAGAAAGGCACTTTGGCGACGGAGATGATTTTGGCACAGCTGCGGAAGGAAGAGATTGCGCAGAAGAAGGTTATTTTGCCGGTGCACCTTGTGGAAAGGGGCAGCGTGAGGAATATAAACGGATAAAGAAGGAAAAAAGAGGATAAACACGCATCTTTCCTTCTTTGTCGATTCCGTGATGAACCAATTCGGAAATAGCATCATACAAAATCATCGGCACAGCGCCAAATGAAAACTTGGTGCTGTGCCGATGCTGTTTAAAAGAGCGTATGCAGGTTCAGAAATGGCAAGTCATCAAGCAAAGCCTTCCTTCGCTCCACCATTCAGAGGCGCTGCCCTTTATCCCAGCGTGATGCTGACCGCGCCATCCGGGCTGACATTCAATTTCATGCACAGCAAGTATCGCTTGTAAAACGCTTCCTTCTCCTTGTCCGTCATCATGATCCACGAGTTTTGCAGCGCCGTCTCCATCATCTCGCGAACGTTGAATGGTTTCGTGCTTTCTCCTGCCAGCTGCTGATTGATTTGCTCCTGAATTGCATTGATCAGCGTGCTGGTTTTGATGTTGTACGACGCCGCCGTGCAGAAGTCGTCAATGAAGCAGAACGGGATTTCATGCCGCGCCAAGGTGTCCATGATGGCCATGCCCGTTTTGCCCTTCTCCAGCATAACAAGGAAGCGGACGCTGTCCAGCTGGCGAATCATCGCCCAGTAGTCGCTGTCCGATGAAACAAGGATGACCGCATCCACGCCAGAAGTATACACTTCGCGGCTTGTCCGCACCGCCAGCGCCATATCGCACTGCGATTTGTTCTGGTTCAGCCGCTCGACCTTAATATGTTCCAGCTCAAGGTTCGCTTTTTCATCCACCGCCGTAGAGAGCGTGCGGTCAACCAGCGTTTTCCATTGTGCCGTTGTATACTCGCTGTCAAACAGAATCACCTTGGATATTTTGCCCAGCTGCTCGGTCGGGAGGCTGCTCAGCGCCGCCGCGAGCTTCACGGCATCCGAATTTTCGCAGTCCACCGCAATCAGGCATTTCTTGCATTGCTCCAGCAGCCTGCCCAGATTGCGCATCGTGTGGTTGCCCGCATCGCGCACCAGCGACAGGTTTTCAAAGCGGTCTTCGTGGCGCTCATAGAGAATCGTTACGAATTTTTCATCATTATAGAGGATATTGCCCTTGCTCTCCGGGCTTGTGGAAACGGCATCCCAGTTAATCCAGCAGTGGAACGGGTAGCGGCGGGTATCGCTTTTATAGTATTCCCCTGCTTTTTTGATACCATCTTTCTTCGTCCCGTTCGGCATCAGGAAAATGGGTTTCACATAGTCCCACTTCACCCATTCCGGGAAAAAGCGCGCCACTTGATTGATTCGGTTGCTGATTTCACAATTGATGCTGATAATGTATTCGTCAATATCCGGCTTTGCTTTGTAAATTCTGACGCCGTCCTGTTCCAGCTGTGCCACCGCTTCTGATGGAATGAGATTCGGCACGCTGCCAATATTGCGGAAGCTCATGCGAAATTCATTCACAATGGCTGGATAATTGCGTTCCATCGCCGTGCGAATGCGGCACAGATTGCGAATAATGCGCGCCTCTTTGTGCGCATCCAGCTCTTCGTAACTTTTCAGCAGAAATTGTCTTGCATTTTCTTCGCCAAAGTTTTCTTTGTCGATACCAATGAGGTACGCCATCGGCGACACCAGCGTGTACGTTGAATTCTGGAACTCATTGTAGATGATTTTTTTGTCAAGCGCCGATGGCTTTTGCTGATTTTCCGGATTCTCATCGTCTATTTCAAGTGCTTGAACGAGTTTTGATAAATCAGCGAGATTATTGGAGGTGATTGTTTTACGCGCTTTCGGCTGAGTTTTCGTTTTCTTTGCCATGTGGAAGACTCCTTTTTTGTATTTTTTTGTTCATTTCCATCATACCATTTTGGCGGCAGCATTGCAAGGGCAGCAGCGCACAAATATATTCCTGCTTTGCGCATTGTTTTTCCCGGAAGTGTTTGACAAAAACTGCTCGATAGTTTTATTTTTCTTGACAGCAGGTTATTATAGTGCTATACTATTATTAACATTTGATACACACAAATTGATTATATCGGGAGGGCTTTCTGTATGGAATACGTCACCCACCTCCGCGAGGACGGCAGCTATCAGCCGCTCAAGGAGCATTTGGAAGGCACAGCGACGCGTTCTGCGAAATTCGCCGCTTCTTTTGGAGCGAGTTCTCATGCCAAAAGAACAGCCTTGCTGCACGATATCGGCAAGTACAGCCCCAACGGGCAGCGCCGCCAGCGTGACCCGGAACACACTGCCAAGGTGGACCACAGCACGGCAGGTGCGAAGGCGGCGGCAGATTTGGACGATATGCACGCGGCGTTTGCCATTGCGGGGCATCACGGCGGTCTGCCCGACTTGGGAACCCGTCTCAGCCTCGATGATGGCACATTGTGCGCACGGCTGAACAAAAAGCTGACCGGCGGCGACGATCCATCCGCGTGGCGCAGTGAGATTTCTTTGCCAACAGGCGTTCAGCTCACACCGCCGTGGCTTCCGCGGAATGATGTGCGCCTGACTGCCATGTACATCCGGATGCTGTTCTCCTGTCTGGTGGATGCTGATTTTCTGGACACGGAGCGCGCGCTCAGCAAGGAAGAAAAGCCGCGCGGCATCGGCGATTCCATGCCCGCGCTGCTGGAAAAGCTGCAAGCGCACGTTGCCAAATGGCTGGAAAAGCCCAAGTCCGACCTCTGCGCGCTGCGCAACGAGGTGCTGCGGCGCTGCCTGCGTGGCAGCGAAGATCCGCAGGGCTTGTACAGCCTGACCGTCCCCACGGGCGGCGGCAAAACGGTTTCGTCGCTTGCCTTTGCGCTCAGCCACGCAGTGAAGCATGGGATGAAGCGCATCATCTACGTCATCCCCTACACCAGCATCATCGACCAAAATGCGAAGGTCTTTCGGGATATTCTGGGCGATGAGAACGTGGTGGAGCATCACAGTCAGGTGGATTTGCCCGATACGGATGCCGAAACGCCCGATGCCCTCCGCAAGCGCCTTGCCTGCGAAAACTGGGATGCCCCCGTCATCGTCACGACCGCCGTGCAGTTCTTTGAATCCTTCTACGCCGCCAAGCCCGGCCGCTGCCGCAAACTCCACAACGTCGCCAACAGCGTGGTGATTTTCGACGAGGCGCAGACGCTGCCGATTTCGCTGATGCGCCCCTGCGTCTCAGTAATCGACCAGCTGGTTCAGCATTACGGCGTCACCGCCGTTCTCTGTACCGCGACGCAGCCCGAATTGCTGTCCATTTTCAGCGGCTTCACCGCGGGCACCCGCATTCAAGAGCTTGTTCCCGACCCGGATGCGCTGTTCAGCAGCCTTCGCCGCGTCACCTTCCAGCAGGACGGGACGCTTTCGGACGAGGAATTAGCCGCGCGGATTCGTCAGGAAAATGCCGTGCTGTGCATCGTCAATTCCCGCAAACAGGCGCGCAGCCTGTACGAAGCCCTGCCGGAAGAGGGGCGTTTCCACCTCTCCACGCTGATGAACGCCATCGACCGTGAACGCACCATTGCCACAATTCGCGAACGCTTAGACAAGAAGCAGTGCTGCCGCGTCATCTCCACCAGCCTGATTGAAGCGGGCGTTGACGTGGATTTTCCGACCGTATACCGCGAATTAGCCGGACTGGACAGCATTCTGCAAGCCGCCGGACGCTGCAATCGTGAGGGAAAGGAAGCGGCGCAGGACAGCATCGTCCACATCTACCAGACCGAGCACGCCATTGCGCCCATGATGCGCCCAAACATTGAAAGCTGCCGCACAGTGCTGCGCCTGTATGCAGAGGACATCGGCAGCCGCAAAGCCATCCACGCGTATTTTTGCGATTTGCTCTTCAAGCGCGGCGAAAATCAGCAGCGTTCACGACCCGTTTCGTCCGAAAATGATTTACTGGATACCAGCAAAACGCTGTCATCCGAAGCAAGATTTGCTTTCCGCGAAACCGCCGAGCATTTCCGCTTTATCGACACAGATACGGTAACGGTGTACATTCCGACACCTGAAAACAGCGAGGACATCAAAGCCCTGCGTGATGGGCACTATTCGCGTGAGCTTTTCCGCCGCCTGGGGCGCTGCGGCGTGAGTATCTACCGCCGCGAGTATCAGGCGTTGTGCAGCATCGGCGGCGTCACGGAAATTGCCGATGCGCACTGCGGCATTCTGAGCGACATCAAATTGTACACGCCGGAATGCGGCTTGCAGGTCAGCTGCACGAGCGGACTGGGGCTATTCGCCTGACATATATAATGAAGGAAAACTGAAACGGGCGGCAAGCATTGCGCTCACCGCCCGCCCCGTTAGACGATTGTCTAGCTTAGTATTTCAACCCACAGATAGAAGCAGCGAATTGCCCGCCGTTTCCATCCGACTTTGGCATTTTATCATCTTTTCGCTGGCGTGTCAAACCATGATTGATAGTTCTGTTCAATCTAAAAATTATTTTCTAGTTTAGTGAATCTTCTTCTTGACATATACGCTGTGCCGTGCTATACTGTTCTTGTCAAACGAAAGGAAGTGAGTTGCTGACGATACACCCATTCGTCCCCTTGCGAACTGTCACTTGCCCACATCGGCAAGTGTTGATTGAGAAGTAAGAATGAGGAGGTGAACCAATGTCCATCAAAATGGAGGTGTGGGGCGAGTACGCTTGCTTCACCCGGCCTGAAATGAAGGTTGAGCGTGTCAGCTATGACGTTCCCACGCCCAGTGCCGCCCGCGGAATGGTAGAAAGTGTATACTACCATCCAGGTCTGAAATGGCATGTGGATAAAATCTACGTCTGCAAGCCCATCCGCTTCACGAACATTCTCCGCAACGAAGTGGCATCTAAGATTTCCGCCAGCAACGTGCTGACCGAAGCCAACGGCAAGAAGCGCTCCTACATCGACCGAAACGCCGATATTCAGCAGCGCGCTACCACCATGCTGCGAGACGTGCACTACGTCATTGAAGCGCACTTCGAGATGACCGACAAAGCCAATCCGTCGGACAATCCCGGCAAGTTTCAGGACATCGTGAAGCGGCGTCTTCGCAGCGGTCAAGCGTACATGCAGCCGTATCTTGGCTGTCGAGAATGTACGGCGCATTTCCGGCTCTGGGAGGGCGGCGACATTCCCACCATCGACGAAACGCGGGATTTGGGCTATATGATTTTTGATATGGACTATTCTGATTTGGAAAACATCCAGCCGATGTTCTTCCGGGCGCAGATGGTGCATGGCGTGATTGACTTGACAGACTGTGAGGTGGTGAAATGATTCTGCAATCGCTCGTGCGGTGCTACGATTCGCTCGCCGCACAGGGCACGTTGAAGCGTCCCGGCTGGTCCGCCGTCAAGGTGCAGTGGGGCTTGCGTCTGACTGCCGACGGGCAGGTGTCGTCGGTGGAAATGCTCGGCGCAGCAAACGATAAGGGCAAGCTGCTTCCCCGCATGATGTTCCTGCCCACGCCTGTCAAGCGCACCAGCGACAAGGCCGCCAGCTTCCTCTGCGACAACGCCAAGTATCTGCTGGGCATCACCAGTGAAATGCGCAGCAGCGAACACACGCCGTCGGACAGCAAAGCCATCAAGGATGCAGGCACCTGCTTCCGCATCAGCGCCCAGCGGCATCGCGAGCTGCTGGACGGCGTATCCTGCCCGATGGCGCAGGCGATTCTCCGCTTTTTTGACACTTGGCAGCCTGAAAAGGCAGCACAGTCCCCTGCCCTGCTGGAGCATTTCGACGACCTGTGCAAGGGCGGCAATCTCGTTTTCTGCATGATGGACGCATCTGGCGAAGCCACAATGGCGCAGGATGTGCCGGAGATTCACGCGGCTTGGGATGAAGCTGCCTCCAGCAGTGTGGAGGATGATATCACGCGAGGACGCTGTCTGGTCACGGGCGAATTGGATACAATTGCTCGCTTGCACCCTGCCATCAAAGGGGTAGATGGCGCGCAGTCTTCTGGTGCATTACTTGTTTCCTTCAACAAAGGTAAAAATGCTTTCGAATCCTACGGACGAGAGGATGCGCAGGGCTTGAACGCCCCCGTCGGAAATCGCGCCGCCTTTGCCTACGGCGAAGCGCTCAACTACATGCTTCGCGTGAAGGACTACCACAGTCTGCTTGGGTCTACCACGCTCGTTTACTGGGCGGAAACGGCGCAATCAGCTTATAGCGACTGCTTTGCCGCTCTGCTGGGGACAAACGAAGACATGACGCAGAATACGCTGGACGGCATCATGAAAGCCATCCGCCTTGGGCAGGGTCTTCAGTGGGAGAATATTCCGCTGGATTCCCGTACACCCTTCTACATTCTGGGGCTGTCGCCGAATGCGTCCCGTCTGTCGGTTCGTTTCTTCCTGCAAGGGACGTTCGGCGATTTTGCCGCAAATTTGGCGCGTCATCAGGAGCGCTTGAACATCATTCGCCCCTCTTTTGACCAGCGGGAGACGCTTTCCGCCTATTCGCTGCTCAAGGAAACAGCGAATCCCAACAGCAGGGACAAGCTGCCGCCGTCGCATCTGGTGGGCGATTTGCTCCGCGCCATTCTTGGCGATACGCCGTACCCTGTTTCGCTGCTGACGCAAACAGAGCTGCGCATCCATGCGGAGCACAGTGTCAGCCGCGGCAAGGCGGCAATTCTCAAAGCGTGGCTGCTGAAAAACGGCAGCAATCCACAGTACAAGGAGGTCATCGACGTGCAACTCAACGAACAGACGAATTACGCACCATATGTGCTGGGTCGTCTCTTTGCGGTGCTGGAAAGCCTCCAGCAGAAGGCAAATCCCGGCATCAACGCTACCATCATGGATCGTTACTTCAACGCTGCCTGCGCAACGCCCAGCATCGTTTTCCCGACGCTGCTGAAGCTGGCGCAGAGTCACCTGAAGAAACTTGATACCGGCTATTTCATTTATTACGACAAGCAGATGACGGAACTGTGCGGGCGCTTGACTGACAGCTACCCCGCGCGCCTGAACCTGCAGGATCAGGGTATTTTCCAGCTGGGCTACTATCACCAGAAGCAGAAGTTCTTCACGAAAAAGGAGGAAAACAGCAATGTCTGATGTGATTCGCAATCGCTATGATTTCGTGGTACTGTTCGACGTGCAGAACGGCAATCCCAACGGCGACCCCGATGCCGGCAACATGCCCCGCACCGACCCGGAAACGGGTCTGGGGCTGGTGACGGACGTGTGCCTGAAGCGCAAGATTCGCGACTATGTGGCGACCGTCAAGGAGGGCGACCCACATTACGGCATCTATATTCAGGATGGCGTTCCGCTGAATCGCTGCGACCGTGAAGGGCTGGAGGCCTGCGGCTACGGCGACATCAAGGAGGACGACCTCAAAAAGAAACTGAAGTCGAATGACCCGGAGATTGACCGCAAGCTGCGCGATTATATGTGCAGCCACTACTACGACATCCGGACGTTCGGCGCGGTGATGACGACGTTTGTCAAGGCATCGCTGAACTGCGGTCAGGTGCGCGGGCCGGTGCAGCTGGGCTTTGCCCGCAGCGTTGACCCCATTGTGCCGCAGGAAGTGACCATCACCCGCGTCGCCATCACGACGGAAAAGGACGCGGAGAAGAAGGGAACCGAAATGGGGCGCAAGTACATCGTCCCCTACGGGCTGTACCGCGCGGAAGGGTTCGTATCCGCAAATCTGGCGCGCAAGACCACGGGATTCAGCGAAGAAGACCTCGCCCTGCTGTGGGATGCCATCCTCAACATGTTTGAAAACGACCACTCCGCCGCGCGCGGCATGATGGCAGTGCGCAAGCTCATCATCTTCCGCCATGAGAAGGAACTGGGCAACGCCCCCGCGTGGAAGCTGTTTGAACGCGTGCGTGTAGCGCGCAAGGCGGATGTAACGGTTCCGCGCAGCTTTGCGGACTACGAGTGGACGGTGGATGACGCGAATCTGCCGGACGGCGTCACCTGCGAAGTGAAGGGGTGACGCAGCAGGACGCGACCCTCTCCGCCTTGCAGCATTACGCCTACTGCCGCCGCCAATGGGGATTGATTTTTCTGGAGCAGCAGTGGGCAGAAAATGCACACACGGCGGAGGGGCAAGTGTTCCACCAAACGGCGCATCACGGCCCGGAAGCGGAATTGCGCGGCGATACGCTGATTCTGCGCGGACTGCGGCTGGAATCCGCCCGCCTGCACCTGCACGGCGTCAGCGACGTGGTGGAGTTCCACCGCAGTCCCGACGGTGTTGCGCTGCACGAACGCGAAGGGCTGTGGCTGCCGTACCCGGTAGAATATAAAAAAGGGTCAGACAAAACGCAGGATGCCGACGAGGTGCAGCTGTGCGCACAGGCGCTCTGCTTGGAGGAGATGCTCTGCTGTGCCATCCCGGAGGGCAGCTTGTTTTATGGCGAGTCCCGCCGACGGACGCGGGTTGCGCTGGATGAATCCCTCCGTGCGCGGACGTTGTCGCTTCTGGCGGAACTGCTGGAGAATCAGGCGCGCGGACATACGCCATCCGTTCGGGCGCACAAGGGCTGCAATGCCTGCTCGCTCAAGGATGTATGCGTTCCGCGGCTCAGCCGAACTGGCAGCGTCCGCGCCTACATGCACGCCCGTATTGCGGAGGATTCGCCATGAGAAAGATGCTGAATACGCTGTTCGTGACGACGGAAGACGCGTACTTGTCGCTGGAAAACGAGAATATCGTCGTCCATGTGGGCGAGGAAAAGCGCGCGCAGTATCCCCTGCTGATGCTGGAGGGCATTCTGACTTTCTCCTACAAAGGCGCAAGTCCAGCACTCATGGGTGCTTGCGCGGCGCGCGGTATCGGGCTGACGTTTCTGACGCCGCGCGGGCGATTTTTAGCGCGCGTCTGCGGCAGCGAGCGCGGCAATGTTCTGCTGCGCCGTGAGCAGTATCGGCGCGCCGACAGCCTATCCGCCAGCTGCCTGATTGCACGGAATTTCATCTTCGGCAAGGTATACAATCAGCGCTGGGTGCTGGAACGTACCATCCGCGACCACGCCTTGCGCGTGAATGTGCAGGCACTCAAGGATGTTTCCGCCGCGTTAGATGCCAAGCTGCCGCAAATTGAATCAGCGGTTGATTTAGATGTGCTGCGCGGGCTGGAAGGCGACGCATCCGCCGATTATTTTTCGGTATTCGACGAAATGATACTGACTCAAAAGGCGGATTTCTTGCTGAACGGCCGCAATCGCCGCCCGCCGCAGGACAACATGAACGCCCTGCTCTCCTTCGCCTATGTGCTACTCGCCAACGACTGCGCTGCCGCGCTGGAAAGCGTCGGGCTGGATGCCTACGTCGGCTTCATGCACCGCGACCGTCCGGGGCGCACGTCGCTCGCCCTTGACCTGATGGAAGAACTGCGCGCCCCGATGGCAGATCGCCTCTGCATCACGCTGGTGAACAACCGTGTGCTGCAGGACAAGCACTTCGACCGGCAGGAAAGCGGCGCCGTCTTCCTGAACGATGCCGGGCGCAAGCAGTTCTTGACCGCGTGGCAAAACCGCAAACGCGAAGAAATCACCCACCCGTTCCTGAAAGAAAAAATCATGTGGGGGCTTGTTCCCTATGTACAGGCGCTGCTGCTTGCGCGCACCCTCCGCGGCGACACAGACGGTTATCCCCCATTCCTCTGGAAATAACCCGAAAGCGAGGCGTTCCCGATGCTGGTTCTAATCACCTACGATGTTTCCACCGTCGATGCAGACGGCAAACGCCGCTTGCGGCAAGTCGCCAAGCGCTGCGTCGTCCACGGTCAGCGCGTGCAGAATTCCGTATTTGAGTGCTCTTTGGATGCCGCACAGTACAAGCTGCTTCAGGCGGAACTTCGGCAGCTGATTGACCCGGAAAAGGACAGTTTGCGCTTTTACAACCTCGGCAATCACTACGAAAGCCGGATTGAGCACATTGGCGTGAAGACGAGCTACGCCCCGGAAGGGCTGCTGATGCTGTAAGGGCGCGCCGCGCGAATCGCCCGTGCGAAGCGCAAGCCTCCAGCCCTTTGCAGGGAGGTTCGCACCGGATTTCGCGGTTTTTCCGGCAAAATTACCGCATTTTCGGCTAAGCTGATTCTCAAAAGGACTGTTTTGTGGTATACTTTTTGTGCAAAGCCTATGATTCTGATCGACAGAATTGTTACTTTGCGCTGTCGCTCCCCGTGCGGGGAGCGTGGATTGAAATGCAAGCATGAGCGACGCTTCGTGCATCGTAACCCGTCGCTCCCCGTGCGGGGAGCGTGGATTGAAATGACCTCACGTTCACCGTCAAGGCGTGGGTTGAAGCGTCGCTCCCCGTGCGGGGAGCGTGGATTGAAATCCTGCTTCACAAGGCGCATGATTCCGCGCTGACGTCGCTCCCCGTGCGGGGAGCGTGGATTGAAATTTTCTTCGGGCGACCACGTCCGCCGGATTTGCCAGGTCGCTCCCCGTGCGGGGAGCGTGGATTGAAATAGGCATGTATACCGCATATGCGGCTTATCAAACCCGTCGCTCCCCGTGCGGGGAGCGTGGATTGAAATGTCTGTGCTATTGATAAACCTTATCGGGTGCTTGTCGCTCCCCGTGCGGGGAGCGTGGATTGAAATTGCTCTGGTTCGGGGTTGAGCTGTGCCGATTCGGGTCGCTCCCCGTGCGGGGAGCGTGGATTGAAATAGCTCTTGCGTGTAGCCGCTTGTATCAATCTTAAAAGTCGCTCCCCGTGCGGGGAGCGTGGATTGAAATGGAATGACTGACTTCCAACGAGCAACCGGAGTAGTCGCTCCCCGTGCGGGGAGCGTGGATTGAAATTCCTGGCGATTGTGCCGTCAGGATTCATCAGCCCGGTCGCTCCCCGTGCGGGGAGCGTGGATTGAAATTCCTTGATGGTCATCTTGCCAGTCGCCAGAACCGTCGCTCCCCGTGCGGGGAGCGTGGATTGAAATTTTCTCCCAGCACCGCCACTTTGTGCCGTAGTCGTCGCTCCCCGTGCGGGGAGCGTGGATTGAAATCACGAGGAAAATCTTGACTGGGTGCTGCACAGCATGTCGCTCCCCGTGCGGGGAGCGTGGATTGAAATTTTCAGCGCGCCGAACGTTTTGCCTGTTCCGCGGTCGCTCCCCGTGCGGGGAGCGTGGATTGAAATGTGGAAAATGTCACGTTCGAGCGTAACAGGGTATGTCGCTCCCCGTGCGGGGAGCGTGGATTGAAATATAGCACAGACAAAAACTTTTTGTCAACTGCTCGTCGCTCCCCGTGCGGGGAGCGTGGATTGAAATTAGGAGTGCGAGAGTCACAATTTGGCGTTGATATTGTCGCTCCCCGTGCGGGGAGCGTGGATTGAAATTGCCCCAGCGTCAGCAGTTGCTTAGTGTCAAGTGTCGCTCCCCGTGCGGGGAGCGTGGATTGAAATCCTATATTCATTTGGTAAATAATCTTTGTCGGCTGGTCGCTCCCCGTGCGGGGAGCGTGGATTGAAATTTTGCCCTCCGACTGGACTTGAAGCAACTTACTGCCGTCGCTCCCCGTGCGGGGAGCGTGGATTGAAATCTGCCAGTTGAAAAATTTGTCCTCAAACCTAACTGTCGCTCCCCGTGCGGGGAGCGTGGATTGAAATCGCAATGGCGAAGTCAAATTCCGGGACTTCCGCGTCGCTCCCCGTGCGGGGAGCGTGGATTGAAATCACATCTCCCTAATCTGCTTAACGCCCTCCTGCAGTCGCTCCCCGTGCGGGGAGCGTGGATTGAAATTTTGCGCAAAGCGGATACCCCAAATTGGATGGGTCGTCGCTCCCCGTGCGGGGAGCGTGGATTGAAATTTTCCAGTCGCCCCTATAGCGCCAAGTTTGCGGGGGTCGCTCCCCGTGCGGGGAGCGTGGATTGAAATCCCGGGAAGCGCATCCGATGGCTGAAGCCATTGGGTCGCTCCCCGTGCGGGGAGCGTGGATTGAAATTGTGCAATCTTGCCAGCCATAAATCCGGAAATGGTGTCGCTCCCCGTGCGGGGAGCGTGGATTGAAATATTATGTTCAAGGCGAGCGACTCAACCGAAGTGGGTCGCTCCCCGTGCGGGGAGCGTGGATTGAAATAAAAATCGTTTTCTCGTACTGGTACTGTTGCTGGGTCGCTCCCCGTGCGGGGAGCGTGGATTGAAATTGCCTTAAGGCACGGAAGATTTTAACGGCTTCCTGTCGCTCCCCGTGCGGGGAGCGTGGATTGAAATCAGCATATCGGAAAGCGCCGCGAGCCGTGCGAAAGTCGCTCCCCGTGCGGGGAGCGTGGATTGAAATCTTCTGTGAGCTTGCTCCACGCCGCAGCTTGCATGTCGCTCCCCGTGCGGGGAGCGTGGATTGAAATAGCAGTATATGTATATACAACATCTACATATTGTCGCTCCCCGTGCGGGGAGCGTGGATTGAAATACAATAGCACCTGAACGTGCTATTATATACTTGGTCGCTCCCCGTGCGGGGAGCGTGGATTGAAATCAGATAGCACAGATATTGAGCAATTGACAAAAAGTCGCTCCCCGTGCGGGGAGCGTGGATTGAAATGCAGCTGCTTTCGCGCACAATTTTTTCCAGTCGCCGTCGCTCCCCGTGCGGGGAGCGTGGATTGAAATACATATGACGATTTCATGAAGTTTCGGCGCTTTTGTCGCTCCCCGTGCGGGGAGCGTGGATTGAAATTTTCACCTCCATTTATTAGCGGCTTTGCAAATAAAGTCGCTCCCCGTGCGGGGAGCGTGGATTGAAATAGCCCATTCTGTCGCAATCAATTGTCAACACCATCCGTCGCTCCCCGTGCGGGGAGCGTGGATTGAAATTCGGCTGCCTTTACGGATGGGGGAGCGTAGCGATGTCGCTCCCCGTGCGGGGAGCGTGGATTGAAATCAGTATCCGCTTCTACTGCCGTTTCTCGTTCCGCAGTCGCTCCCCGTGCGGGGAGCGTGGATTGAAATACCTCCCCATTAGGAAGAAGCAGTGCAACCCGCTGTCGCTCCCCGTGCGGGGAGCGTGGATTGAAATATTCACCCCATGCAGTTAGATGTGCACCCCCACGGGTCGCTCCCCGTGCGGGGAGCGTGGATTGAAATCAAAATCTGGTATATACGCATAGTTATAGGATGAGTCGCTCCCCGTGCGGGGAGCGTGGATTGAAATATCTGTCTTGTCCTGCAGGCAAGCAGTTGTCCCGTCGCTCCCCGTGCGGGGAGCGTGGATTGAAATAGCTTTTTCACAGTTGCTTCCAAAAGACCAATAACGTCGCTCCCCGTGCGGGGAGCGTGGATTGAAATCGTGTTCTGCTTGTAATTATTTGGGTCAGGGCTTGGTCGCTCCCCGTGCGGGGAGCGTGGATTGAAATGCTCGAAGTGTACATCGGGCGTGTTCCACGCCCGTCGCTCCCCGTGCGGGGAGCGTGGATTGAAATTCTTTTAACAATTTGTAAAGCGCCGTTTGTGCCTGTCGCTCCCCGTGCGGGGAGCGTGGATTGAAATTGGGCGAACGGCTGCCAGCTCGGTTTGCCGTCGTCGCTCCCCGTGCGGGGAGCGTGGATTGAAATTATTCCATTCCTGTCAGTTGAAAAATTTGTCCTCAGTCGCTCCCCGTGCGGGGAGCGTGGATTGAAATTCAGCAGTCGCAAGCCGGAGGCGAAAGAGTTCAGTCGCTCCCCGTGCGGGGAGCGTGGATTGAAATTGCTTGTATCGTCAACAAACATCCATTGTAAATCGTCGCTCCCCGTGCGGGGAGCGTGGATTGAAATCATCTACATAAGATGTGGTGGCATATTGTTCGCGTCGCTCCCCGTGCGGGGAGCGTGGATTGAAATGCTGTGATAGAATGGGTCGCTGGGCTTGTAGTGTTGTCGCTCCCCGTGCGGGGAGCGTGGATTGAAATAGCGCTTCGGCCTTTTTTGCCCGCACCGTCCCGGCTGTCGCTCCCCGTGCGGGGAGCGTGGATTGAAATCTCCTGACTTCGGAAAAAGTTTAGCACGGATGTTGGTCGCTCCCCGTGCGGGGAGCGTGGATTGAAATTTCGCCCGCTCCCAGCTGTCCAGCAGGTCGCGCATGTCGCTCCCCGTGCGGGGAGCGTGGATTGAAATTCTTGCCCTTGGACAGATACCGCGCACAGTTTTCGTCGCTCCCCGTGCGGGGAGCGTGGATTGAAATCGCGTCCGGCAGGTGCAGGATGACCCGCGCCTTGGTCGCTCCCCGTGCGGGGAGCGTGGATTGAAATCAGCACTTGGATTTTCCCCTCGCGGATGGCTTTGCGCGTCGCTCCCCGTGCGGGGAGCGTGGATTGAAATTGGCTACGATATACTATGACTGCCGTGTAGTCCGGTCGCTCCCCGTGCGGGGAGCGTGGATTGAAATTGATTAACTCGACATACTTGTCGCGGTTCATCAGTCGCTCCCCGTGCGGGGAGCGTGGATTGAAATCCCAAGCTCACCGATATAGCCACAGTCCAAGCAGTCGCTCCCCGTGCGGGGAGCGTGGATTGAAATACTTTGCGTGAATGTCAAGGGGTAAACCATGTTGTCGCTCCCCGTGCGGGGAGCGTGGATTGAAATGCTCATGTACATCCCTTTGCAAAGCGCGAAGTTCGTCGCTCCCCGTGCGGGGAGCGTGGATTGAAATAATTTACCCCAGTATATTTACCGACTTGTTAAAGTCGCTCCCCGTGCGGGGAGCGTGGATTGAAATAGCTTCTCTTTGTCGCAAGGCAGCTTGTCCACTAAGTCGCTCCCCGTGCGGGGAGCGTGGATTGAAATGCATTGCCGATGCGCTGGGGGGAGTGGACATTAGGGTCGCTCCCCGTGCGGGGAGCGTGGATTGAAATATTAGCCCGCGCGCAACAAGGTCGTTGCGCTTTGTCGCTCCCCGTGCGGGGAGCGTGGATTGAAATTGGAATTTGGCAATAGCTGTTTCCAACTCTGACGTCGCTCCCCGTGCGGGGAGCGTGGATTGAAATTTTGACATGGGGCGCGAAGAAGTATGCAAGCGAGTCGCTCCCCGTGCGGGGAGCGTGGATTGAAATACTTGTAAAACTTAATGGTGAGTATCAAGTCGCCAGTCGCTCCCCGTGCGGGGAGCGTGGATTGAAATACACACGGGAACGAGAGGGCACATATCGCCCATGTCGCTCCCCGTGCGGGGAGCGTGGATTGAAATCGTCAAAAATTGTTTTGTCAAAATTATACAGCGGTCGCTCCCCGTGCGGGGAGCGTGGATTGAAATGCCCGAACCTTGCAAACCTCAAACCGGAAACCAGTCGCTCCCCGTGCGGGGAGCGTGGATTGAAATGAGCAGAGTGCTAATTTTATCAATAGTCAGCGTGTCGCTCCCCGTGCGGGGAGCGTGGATTGAAATTGTCAGTATTTTGGCATTGTGCGCTAATACCGTGTCGCTCCCCGTGCGGGGAGCGTGGATTGAAATTTGCGAGCTGATTTTCTAAGTGCCAAAGGCGCCGCGTCGCTCCCCGTGCGGGGAGCGTGGATTGAAATCCAAATAGCCAAATTATTTACGCCTCCTCAATAAGTCGCTCCCCGTGCGGGGAGCGTGGATTGAAATAAAAATTGTTTTCTCATACTCATATGCCTGCTGCCCGTCGCTCCCCGTGCGGGGAGCGTGGATTGAAATAATTTGCCGCATGTTGGAAAGGATACGGTCAGCGTCGCTCCCCGTGCGGGGAGCGTGGATTGAAATATGTCATCCTCCTACTCTATAAAAAATCCACTTATCATGTCGCTCCCCGTGCGGGGAGCGTGGATTGAAATGTCAGCAGATGGATAACGTCTGCATTCTGGGCAGTCGCTCCCCGTGCGGGGAGCGTGGATTGAAATAAAAATTGTTTTCTCATACTCATATGCCTGCTGGTCGCTCCCCGTGCGGGGAGCGTGGATTGAAATGGCAGAAACCAAAGAACTTAAAGAGGCAATCAACGTCGCTCCCCGTGCGGGGAGCGTGGATTGAAATGTTATCATCCTGTGTAGGCGTGTTGACAACCTCAGACGTCGCTCCCCGTGCGGGGAGCGTGGATTGAAATCAAAATATGTTGGCAAATAACTTTACCAGAAAAGTCGCTCCCCGTGCGGGGAGCGTGGATTGAAATCGCTTTCTGGCTGTCCAATATCTCCGTGCCCGAAGTCGCTCCCCGTGCGGGGAGCGTGGATTGAAATTTTATCGACGATTACCAGTTTACGCGCCTATGGGCGTCGCTCCCCGTGCGGGGAGCGTGGATTGAAATATGCGGTCACACACGATGGCGAGCGCTTCGTCGGTCGCTCCCCGTGCGGGGAGCGTGGATTGAAATTTTCCCTTGGTGGTAGTAGACAGGATGCTTGCCGGTCGCTCCCCGTGCGGGGAGCGTGGATTGAAATGATGGGCTGGCGCAGAACTCGCCTGTCCTATACGTCGCTCCCCGTGCGGGGAGCGTGGATTGAAATAAAGGACAGGTCGTAGTCGCCAGCCGGGGCGAGGGTCGCTCCCCGTGCGGGGAGCGTGGATTGAAATATTTTAATGACGGGTGCAAGAGGTACTGGGAAAACGTCGCTCCCCGTGCGGGGAGCGTGGATTGAAATAAGAAGCCGATGCCGCAGAGGATAGCCACAACGCCGTCGCTCCCCGTGCGGGGAGCGTGGATTGAAATAAAAAATGCCCTGACGGAATAGCAACTGTTAGGCGTGTCGCTCCCCGTGCGGGGAGCGTGGATTGAAATTCGTGGGGGGTGAGCATCTAACTGCATGGGGGTGAAGTCGCTCCCCGTGCGGGGAGCGTGGATTGAAATTCTGCGTTGTGGTTACACCGATGTTACCATGCGCGGTCGCTCCCCGTGCGGGGAGCGTGGATTGAAATAATTGCAAAATACGCAATGCCTCAATATGTAGATGTCGCTCCCCGTGCGGGGAGCGTGGATTGAAATATCCACATACGACGTAGTTGCATATTGTTCTCCGCTGTCGCTCCCCGTGCGGGGAGCGTGGATTGAAATAGGATTGCATCCGTAACGTGCGGAATGCGTTCGGGTCGCTCCCCGTGCGGGGAGCGTGGATTGAAATATGTCGCGGTCGATAGCAGAACCCCTCAGGGGGGTCGCTCCCCGTGCGGGGAGCGTGGATTGAAATGGTAATAAGTGGCGAACATAGCAGAATAATATTGTCGCTCCCCGTGCGGGGAGCGTGGATTGAAATGCGTTGATGCATGGGCTGTGGCTGAAACGGTTGGTCGCTCCCCGTGCGGGGAGCGTGGATTGAAATCGGTACTATCGCTTGTGTCCGCGCTGGTGCTTTCGTCGCTCCCCGTGCGGGGAGCGTGGATTGAAATTTGAAACGCAGTTAAACACGGCGTTTACGTCGGCGGCGCTCCCCGTGCGGGGAGCGTGGATTGAAATTGTCCGCGATATAGTTTTGTCCTACGTTTTGTGCGGTCGCTCCCCGTGCGGGGAGCGTGGATTGAAATACAACATTGATTTTCTGAGGGTCGGTCATAATCGTCGCTCCCCGTGCGGGGAGCGTGGATTGAAATCAGTACAGGTCGCCGCCGCGTCTTGCGGATTGCAGCGTCGCTCCCCGTGCGGGGAGCGTGGATTGAAATAGGGGTCAAGCTGCGGAGCTTTTCGTTGATGTCCAGTCGCTCCCCGTGCGGGGAGCGTGGATTGAAATGTTAAGCGACTGGACGAAGATGA
>UMBE01068468.1_pt1 | contig 24432 bp, 15 predicted proteins | sample 1963881 | NCBI WGS metagenome assembly UMBE01 (sample SAMEA4835933, study PRJEB28245) | human gut metagenome | biome: gut microbiome; material: fecal sample | place: Denmark | collected 2008 | reverse complement strand
AGGGTAATTCCTCTTTCAAGACTTTTCTTGATTCAGGAATACAAAACCCGTATCCTTGAAATGGAAAAATCAAACTTTGTCTATTATAAATTCTTATATTTGGGGCTTTTAAATCAAAAATTTTTAGACGGGTTTTTGTCTTTAAAACATCAAATATTTCAGAAATTTTTTGTAAACAAAAAGCTGAGGTCTTGTTCATTTGAAAATCTGCATGAACACTCTTTGACTATAATAAGGTTTCAACATGTTTAACATTTATCTGATTACAGCTTCTGGTCAGAGCCCGATTTAAGCCGGAAGAAAAAGTTATATGATTGACGTCAATAGTTAAATTCATAATTCAAATATGGGAGTATCACTTCTTAAAAAAAAGCCTTATCATATCTATCGCAAACCATCCCAATGCACCACTCAATACATATCCTATATATTTTCCATTTTGTAATCGGCGATATTCATCTTTTGAAATAGTAACACATTGCTTCTCATTATCATAAACGGCTCCTTTATAAGAATTATGATAATTACTATTATAATTTTTATGGATAATTGGTAAAATTTTCATATAACTATCTCCGACTAAAAATAGAATAAATGAGCCCCCCAAAAAGAATAGAAGCCATTATCCAATTTTCTATGATCCCTCTTTTATATTTTCTATATTCTTTCTGTGAAATTATTACAGTATCATTCTCACTAGAGAGACTATCACCCCTAAACGCCGTTTGTCTACTAACTTGGTTTCTATGAATAATATTATAGCAGGCTTGAATTTTCATAATATATTATTTATCCTATTACCTATACTATCAAATATCACGTATATTTTCATTATAATCATCCATAAATTCTTGCAAAACATCTTTTGTATAATCATCGTTACTATGGCTTGATTCCACATCCCTCAGTGTTGATAATATAATATTTTTACATTGGTTTATTGCACCTCTTCTACTTCTAATATAACTTGCAAAATCATATGTGTCTTGATATGCAAGAAATTTTAAATTATTATAAGATGCTTCAAACTTCTTTGTCATTTCTTTTGGATTATATTTACCAGCTTCTTTCAGTGAGTCAATTAACCAACAATATACAAAATATGGTCTTCGTTCATCATTTGCAATTAAAGAACCTGAATCATAAGGAGGGGCTGAACCTCTTATTCGATTATAATTTCTTGAAAAGAAACATATATCTAGAATTTCTTCTTTAAATGATTTATATATACTATTATCTAAACCACTAATTTGTTCTGCCAATAAAACCGATACTTCATGTCCGTTATCAAAAAGACTCTTTATAAAATCTTTTTTCGTTTGAATATTAACTCTGCTATTATCATTTATATATGAAAGATTATCTAGGGCTCTTATTCGCAATTCCGAAATATGAGGCAAACGGTCATTTAACCAGTACAACCACCCTTTGTTTTCACTATATAATGCATCTGGAGTCTTGGTTAAAGCATTAACAACATTAGGAAAGTTTTCTGAATAAGGAGCGTCTACTCCGTATTCTAAAGCTCGTATAAATTCACTTGTTTTTCTAGAACGCAATGCTTGATATCCATTCCTAGCAACTTGCATAATTAAAAATGTTGATGCATCAAAACCTTTAAAATTAATAGGTGAAGTAGAATTAAAATTATTTTTTTGACAAGAGAACTTGTCTGAATAAATCCTAACTGGTAAAACTTGCATACACATATCCTTTATAAAATTATTGATTGGGTCTACAAGCTAATCATATTTAGGATAAAAACAATATACAAGTATAAACTAAAGAAAATTTACAAATTCTAACAAATAAAATACGCAAAAAAAAAGAATATATTGGCTTTTTATACAATTTTATTTTATACTTGCCATAAAATGAAAGGAGTTAATATGGTATCTATTAATAAGATTAGTCCGATTTTGACTACACATCAAATAAAGTAAAAAATATTGCAAAAGAATAGCTTTACCTGTAACAAGTACTCTGGGTGTCTTAGCAGGTCCTTCTATGGGACCAATCATACCGCCTGATAATGCAGCTTCGCACATTCCTGGTACAAGTGTTGATGATTCGCTAGGCGAAGTTTTCGGCCATACTGGAGAACAACTTATTGACCTTGGTGCAAGTGCAGCTGACGCAATCGGACAAGGAATAAGCAACGCAGCAGATGGTATTGCTGGATTGGTAGATCATATACTAGACTCACTTGGCTAGAGCTAGGCTCTGTCTATTATTCTTCTGCCGGAGTATAAGTATAGTTAGGTTCTTCAACATCTTCTTCTGTCTTAAATACAAGATAGAAGTCATCGCCAACCTTTATATCCAGCTGTTCTCCTTCTCCAATATATGAAAGTGGAGATTCTTCATATGCATTTGTTACACCTGATTTAAAGCGGTTATCTTTCTCATTTTTGACAAAACCTTCACCAAAATGATATGCAATTGAAAGACCCTTAACAAAATAGTTTCCAACCATCAAGGCAGCATTTTTCATAACCTTAAAAGGTGGTATTTTCTTTAATTCTTCTTTTGATAGTACAAATTTTGAGTATTTACCGTACATTTCTTCTTCAATACTAATTATTTCTTTACCTTCTGTGTATGAAACCGGTTTCACAAAAAATGTTGCATTACGTTTCCCTCGCTTCGGGTCAACTATTCTCAGCACCTGACAGTTGAGCACTGCGTTAGTTCCTATTTGATACCTGCCAAGCTCAGATTGTTCAAGAACACGCACACTAATATTCTTTGAAGGTTTATCAGTCTTAAACTCATCCATTGCAACAACATGAAGTTGAGAAGCTGCATATGCAGCAGAAACTTGTAATAAAATACAAGTAATTATAAAAAATAACTTTTTCATCATAAACCACCCTATATCAATCTATTTTTTTGCAGATTTTCCACTATTACTTTTATTGCAGCTTTAGCTTTTTCTATAAATTCATCAGCATAGCCTGATTCAAAGTTTGATTGCAAAACCTTTAGAATATCAGCCTGCATATATTGATACATCAACGGACTTTTCACAATGGTTGATACGAGCGCTGGTGAAAAAACTCCTTTTGAGAGAACAGAAATAACATTGTTTATAAGCATCAGCTCTTCTTTTGCCCATTCCTCTATTTCCAGCTTAAAAGGTTTTGCCTCTCCAAGAATAAACGGAGTTCCTGTTGATGAGAAAAACAACGGAAGTTCATCAAAACTTACATTTTTCATTCCTTCAATTGCAGCACCGAAAGATGTGGTGTTATAGATTTCTTTACATTCCAAATCCTTAATCAGTGTTTCAAAATGCTGAATAAATGCAGCATAATCCTCTCTTGTATAAACTAAATCACCGGTAACTGATTTAACTTTTACAATTTTCTTTTGAGTTTTTCCAACAATCATCTGAGTATCAGAAACCTTATTCATAACCTCACCGGTAGAATAAATAACTTCATTCTGAAAAGCCATATCAAGTCCGGTAAAAATAATTTTACTGAAACCTAGTTTTACTGCTGCTACTAGTGCTAATGCGGTTGCAGTCCCTCCGCTCTCATAACATTCTAGTTTATTATAATCTGCAAGTTTTTTGACAACCATATCATTTTTAGAAAATGACATAAACATTCTCTTAAAGTTTTTAGTAAACAAAACACTGTCAGATTTAATATCCATTATACAGTTAGTCTTTGCACAGAATTCCTCAAGTCCAGTCAAAGTAGAATTGATACTTGAAGCATCCAAACAAACCGTAAAATCAGGCACAATTTCATTTGCACTAAGAACACGCAAGACTTTATTAACAGCAAATATAACAAATTTATCCCTGTTAGCCTTAATTTTATCCAAATTTTCATTCAAAGAAGGGCCGGCAGCAATTATAAGCGCAGTCTGGCCGCTGAATTTATTTTTTAAATCCGAAAGCTTGAAAACAGAAGAATTATTATTTATTAAATTAATATTTCTCAATGTATTCAATAACCATTTTTTGGAGTATTTAGTAATTGTATTAACATCAACGATTTTACTTCTGCAGGTTTCATAAACTTTTTGTGTTAAAGCCATAAGTTCTGGACTTTTTACAATTGCATAGTTTTTCAGATAAACAACTTCAACTTTATCTTTAGTTATATAGATTTCAGAAAGCTTTTTCATTAACTCATCAAGATTATCGGTAATAAAAACTCTTCCGCTTGCAAGGTGTTCCGAAATATCAACATTATTCAAAACAAAGTGCAAAACATTTATATCAGGTTCATAAACAATAATTCTTGAAGGATATGTATTATAAACTTCGTCCAGCATATAGCAGAGACCTATGCCAAAGGTTATAATTATATCATTATTACCCATTGGATTTTTTATTGTTGATTTGAGAGTCTCTTTTATGGCTTCACGCGGATTGTTTATATCATCAAAAGGAACATCATCTTTCATTAAAAGATAATCATTAGAAGGAGTCATACAATATGACATATTCTTACTTGATTCTTCCAGTGTTATACGCTCTAACCTTGATTTTAAGGCAAGGTTGTTTAAAAATTCTAAATTCCTGCTAAACATACAAATTCCTTTTTGATAATTTACCCATCTTGGCAATTTACCCCTAAAATACCATAAATTTTAAGAAATGTAAAGATTAAGACCTGCCATTTTCGCTCCTTGCGTCAACATTAGCCTCAAATTGTCTGAAAATATCATTACCTACAAGCTGTTCGAGCCTTGAACGTTTTTCAAAAAAGCTTCCTCGAGCTTTTACCTGTTCATCAAGAGCTTCTCTGTAGAAAGTATCTGTTATCAAAATAACTTCTTTTGATAAATTCTGAGAATTTTGATAGTTTTTATACCTTTCCTGAACCATATTTGTTGTCATATCATACAGCTGCCTGGCAGTCATGTAGTCATAATACATGTCAACAACTTTTTGCTGAAGCTCGTCTACCTTTCTTACCAGAATTATCATATCAGCATCAGTTACCTGAGTATACTTATAGTTTAGAGCCTTTGTATCCTGCGACATAATACCTAAAGTATTTCCGCCAATTAAAGCTGCACTTGCGAGCACAGGATTTCCCATTCCAGCACCTAGAAATGTGGACATACCTGCTATTGTCGTCAAAACTTTTTTTACTGCACCTGCATCCGGCTTATCTTTGTCAGGATTTGAAAGTTTATATATAGCAAATTTTATCGTATCGCTTTTTGTTGCAGCCCCCTGCCAGAGAAGCGACAAATCTTCCATCATATCGTTGTAATCAACTTCTACAGATTTTGATACTTCTAACGCCATTTTCTTAATGCTTAAATCTGCATAAGTAAGTCCTTCGCTATAGTATTTTTCTTCCTTGACAATCTGAGCTTTAACCTCTTCTTTGCTGTTAACATCAATTTTATTTTCAGGAGTATCAGTTGTTCCAAGCCTGTAAAAAATATCCTTTGGAGTAGTTACATCGTCGAGTTTTACCTCCGCTGAAACAGGAAGCATAAGCAGTGCCGCCAGCATAAGAGATACAACAAATTTATTTTTTGCCATTTGTACCTCCATTCTTTTTAGCAGCATCATTATCTTTATAAAGTACAGAATTAAAATCATATTGATATAATTCAAGCCCGTCAACGACCTTTTTTCCGGCGAGCCTTTGAAGCTGTATATGATATTTTTTAGCAGACTGCTCCAACTGGAACTCCTGTATTCTCATTGCGTCGTAGAGTGAAGATGAAATAGCAATTTCAAGAACATCTTGTCCGGTGAGAGCCTTAGAATAATTCCTGCTGTACAAAATCATTTTCGAACGTGTATCCTTAAGCTGGCTCAAGGTATTTTTGTAGTTATAGTATGAACTTATTAAAGAATCCTGCAAATCTTCAACCATACTTGCTAACTCTATTAACTCTGTGTCAGTTAACGGAGTTTCTTGAGGCATAGTTTTTTTGTTAAGCAGTCCCTGTGCAAGCCTTCCTGCTGAAAACGCCGAAGTTTGTATGCCGTAATTCGCCCCCATAAGACTCGGCACAAAAGACGCACCAGCTACAATTGCGGAAAGTGTTTTAGCCATTAATGATGAATGAATTCTTCGCTGAGATTCGGGGGTTGCAAGCTTTTTAAGCGCAAATTCAATTACCTGATTGTTTTCAACAGTTCCCTGCCAGAGTTTTTCAAGGTCTTTTATATCGTGCTCTTTCTGAATTTCAATTAAATGCGCAAGTGTTTCAGAATCGTTAACAAGAAGCGACCCCTTCAACTCCTTTGATGAGGATTCAATTGTAATCTGCGGTTTTTCTACGGTCGTTTTGTCCAGAGTAACAACGCCGTTATCTGCTGCAAACGCCAGATGCGGCAATAAAAATGCTGCTATTAAACTCACTCCCAAAAACTTCTTCATAATACATTTATACTCCAAAAGGAGGAGGAAAATCAACTTGTCGGAAAGATAAATACTAATTCCAGTTATACACCTCATCAAAAGCATAAAAATCTGCAGGCGTAATCTGCCACATATCTAAAAGTTGAATTATAGCAGTATTGCTGATTTTTCTTTCACAACGTTCTACATGACCTATATATTTCAAATTTTTAGATAATTTATAAGACAATTCTTCTTGAGAAAAACCTTTTTCTATACGATATTTTCTTATTTGATTAGCTATATTCCTATAAAAATATTCCTCAAAACTTGACATACAATTATTATATTTATATACTTATAAAGCACCACTGCTACATAAGCACTATTGGAGGATTAAATATGGTTAATTTGTATTTCTGAAATCGAAAAAGCTATATAAAGGGATATCAAGAATTTGTGAAATTTGTATAAGCTTTTTTAGACTTATATAACGTTCAACTCGTTCAACATGCCCAATGAATTTAGGATTAGCATCTAATAGTTCCGAAAGTTTTTCTTGCGAAAAATTTTTCGCAAGACGGTACTTTTTGATATTTTGTCCTAATTTTATGTATATTTCCTTCTCGAAATCCATATCAACATAATATGATATATGCTATCTAGGCACCACTAGCGTATAAGCACCGTACGAGAATATCTAATGACAAAACTATCAATACTACTTATCAGCATTATAGTACTAGCTGTCACTCAGCTATTACTCACAGTAGGGCTGTTTATAAATTTTAAAAGGAGAAAAAATGATTAAAACAATCGCTATTGATTTAGACGGTGTATTAAATACTTACTGCGGAAATTACAACGAAAACGAGATTGCTCCGCCTAAAGAAGGCGTTCATGAATTTTTAGCAAAGCTCGCTGAAAACTACAAAATTGAAATTTTTACCGTCAGAAACACCAAGCTTACTGCTAAATGGCTTATAGACAACGACCTTGACAGGTACGTATCAAACATCACAAATGTTAAAAACCCTTTTGCCAGCGCCTTCATTGATGACAGAGCTATCAGGTTTAACGGCGATTACGACGAAACCTTACAAGAAATTACTTTTTTTAAGCCATATTGGCGCTAATTTTTCAAATACTTTGTTAATATTAATTTTTTAAGTGCTTTTGCATTAACTGCGTGAGGCTCAAGTTCAATAATCTTATCCAGATTTTTTATAGCATCTTCATACTGTCCGAGATTTTTTTGGATTGCAGCAATAGAATAATAAGCATCTATAAACTTCGGGTCCAGTGCTACAGCTGAAACAAAATCATCCAGCGCTAGTTTCGGATTAGTATTAAAAATCAGCTGCCCTCTATTAAAATACGCATCAATCATTTTTTTATTCAGTTCAATTGCCTTCGTATAATTTTGATACGCTTCTTCGTCTTTACCAACACTGTGGCAGGCAATTCCTTTGTAAAAATAAGCTATGTCCGACTTTGGGTTAAACCTGATAGCTTCATCAAGATTTCTTATTGCATCCGGAAATGCACCGGAGTTAACATCAGCAATACCAAGGCTCAAGTAATACTTTTCAACAAAGTCTTCGTCATCCTTAATACATACATCCTGAAATATTTGTGCTTTATTATCCAGCGCCATCTGGAATTTAGGATTTAACAGTATCGCGCGGTTGTAGTCGGAAAGAGCTCCCTTATAATCTTTCATCTTATACTTTGTATAACCGCGGTTATTATAAGCAAGTGCACACCTTGAATCTAATTCTATTGCCCTGTCATAATCTGCCAGAGAGTTTTCATAATCCTGCAGTTCATTATTAACAAGACCTCTATTTATATACGCATCCAAAAAGTCCGGATTTACCTCTATTGCCTTTGTATAAAGTTCTCGCTTCTTTTCAAGATTTTCTGTTATTAGTGCAAGGTAAAAATAATACTCATCACTGCACCCGAGACGCTTTAAATCATTCTCAATTATTTTGCGAGCTGAGTCATAATCATTTGCATTTAATGCGTTTACTATTCTTTTAATAACCTTGTTCTTATCTTTCATAAAAGTATTTTAACATAAAAGCGGATAGCATATACTACCCGCTTTAGTTATATATTTCAGTTCTATTTTACAAAGAAACTTGCATTTACGTTAGCATAAATTTTTACTACGCCGCCTGATATAGAAGTTTGAGTGCCGCCGGATGCAGCTTCATCTGCCACAGAAGCAAGCATATTCTTTGCCATATACATTCTAGGGCTGCTGTAATTATTTGCATTGCAGCTTACATCAAAAGTTCGTACACCGTCAAGAGTTGTACCAAGGTTTTTAGCAAGCAGACCGGCTCTTGATTGAGCTTTCTTAGTAGCAATTCCCAAAAGGTCGTTGCACTGTGAATCATATGTTGATAAAGAGAAGTTAAGATTATCTACATTTGTAGCACCTGCCTCTATCGCTTTATCTATCATTGCACCTATTTTATCAAGAGATTTTGTATGAACAATTACTCTGTTAGAAACTTCATACTTATCTAAATTTCTCTTGCTTCCTGAATAAGTATAGATTGGTGAAGCACTGAAATCAGATGTTTTAATATAGTCCCCATTTGAAGAATTAAGCATTGAGCTCAAAACTGAAAGAACCCTGTCAGAAGCTTCTTTATTTAATTGTGTAGCTTTTTGCATTGATTTTGTGTCAGATGTCTGCACTGCAAAAGAGATTTCTGCCACATCCGGTGCTACTTCTGTATTTGCAGATGTGCTTACAGAAATATATCCTCTATCGTGAGATACCTGTGTTACTGCCTGAGTTGATAATGGTGCACTTACTGCTATCAAACCCAATACAGCAGCTGTTAATAATGTTTTTTTCATAATTCCCTCCTAATTAACCTATTATATCATATAAACGATTTCTTTTCAGAATTGTTCATTTATAATAAAAAGTATGAAAGCATTAGTTTATCAAAATCACGCAATAAGCCTTACTGAGCGCAAAAAGCCGGAAATAATTTCGTCGAGAGATGCAATAGTTAAGGTAACTTTATCATCAATTTGCACAAGTGACCTGCATATAATTAAAGGTTTTGTACCTCGGGCAAAAGATGGGATTGTACTCGGGCACGAATTTGTAGGAGAGGTTGTGGAGATTGGAAGCGGGATTACAAATCTGAAAATCGGCGACAGAGTAAGTGCAAATTGTGAGACTTTCTGCGGCGAATGCTATTTTTGCAAAAAAGGGTTTATAAATAACTGCGTCAACGGAGGCTGGGAGCTGGGGTGCAAAATAGATGGATGTCAGGCAGAATATGTCAGGGTTCCGTTTGCTGACACAGGACTTACAAAACTGCCTGATAACGTAACTTATGAAAACGCTCTTTTTGTTGGAGATATTCTTTCAAGCGGATACTTCGGAGCTGAGATGTGTGAAATACAGCAGGGAGACTGCGTTGCTGTTATAGGAGCAGGCCCTGTCGGACTTTGTTCTATGGCCTGTGCTAAGACTTTCAACGCAGGAAAAATTATTGCAATTGATATTGATGATTATCGTCTTAATCTTGCTCTAAAACTAGGTATTGCGGATTATGTATTAAATTCCCAAAAGTGTGATATAGAGAAAGAAATTAAAAAACTTACTGAAAACAGAGGCGCAGATTCTGTTATAGAGGCTGCCGGAGGAAAAAACACTTTTGAAACTGCCTGGAAAATTGCACGCCCTAATGCGATTGTTGGAGTAGTTGCAATGTATGAGGAAAACCAGATTTTACCTATGCCTGAAATGTACGGCAAAAATTTGACTTTCAAAACAGGTGGAGTTGATGCTGTTCATTGTAAAAAACTAGTTGAGATGATTTCTAAAGGTATTATCAATACTGATTTTCTTATAACTCATACATTTCAGCTGGATGAGATTGAAAAAGCATACAAATTCTTCGAAACTAAGTCTGATAACTGTTTAAAGACAGCAATTAGATATTAGTATTTAACAGACCTTAGAACCAGCGGTCCTTTATCAAGCGGTTCAGTTACTTCTAGCTGAATAACGTCAGATTTATTGTCCGGCTGTTCCTTAATTACATTTTGAACATTTACAGCAGCGTCATTTGATGTATCCAGTTCAATAACATTTTGAACGACATCATAAGTTTTTTCTGGAGCAGATACCGGTTTATCTTCTATATCAGGAAGAAGTTCAAATTTTTTGACCGCAGGTTCTGCCTGCACCATATCTGTGTGGTGTCCAAATTCAAGAGCCCATCTTAACCCGAGATTTAAAGTTATACCGTTTCTGCCGCCGCTCTGAAGCATTGCAGAACCAAATGCCATAAAGTTATCCTTAAATACTTTTTGAATACCTACACCATATTGAACAAATGGTTTAATACTCATTTCCGGAAGTCTGACATTGTCTGCCATTACCCTTGATTTATCCATAAAGTTCATTACTGCATTAGCAGCTATGTATGGCTGCCAGCCGTTTTTAGTATTCGCAATAAATTTTACACCTGGCGCAACCTGAATTGCGTGCAGAGGATCAGAGTCGATTTTTGCACCGGCTGAATTTTTGTAATCAAAGGTATTTATAAATGTGTATGCCAGCATTAAGTTCGGTTGAATTATAAATTTTCCATCTTTAAATTCCAGATTGTAACCCGTTTTATTTCCGACGCCTGCCATAAGCATTACAGCATCTTCGTGACCGTACATTGTAGAAATATCAGACAGATTTGCTCCTGCACTTAGTGTTGTTGCATTGAAGAAGTTGCCTTTGTATAAAGTTACAGTACCGCCGAGCACACCGCCGTTTTGGCTTATACCGATATTTTTATAATCAATACTAGCTCCGTTATAACCGCCGTAACCTGTGAATGTTCTTGCCCAGCCGTGTTTCCATTCTTTGATTGGCGTATCAAAACCAAACAGAGAACCGTAAGTTATACTATTAACTTTTGGCCCGTCTTTCAGAGGAATATTTTCAAAGCTTACGTATGGTTTATACCAGGTACTTACCTGTTCCTGTAGTTCAATATTTTCACCAGTATCTTTTATACCGGCAATCGCAACTTTATTTTTATTAATTTCTGCCATACGTACATGTTTTGGCATCAGCATAAAGTTGTCGCTATTCTGGAAAGCATAGTTAAATGTCTGGTTCATCTGTGATGCCGCAGCAGCCTGAGCCGCAACTGCACTGCCTAAAACAGAAGGGTTAAATGCATCGCTTGGATTTGACGGGTATTCTATCTTGCCTGTATCAGGGTTAAAGTACCCGCCTCTTACAAAGACCATATCGCCGTCTCTGTAATTGTAGCTCGCACCAAATTGATATACAGGAGTATAAACTGTTTTCTGACCGTGATATTTTACATTTTCTGCGAAAGATTCGTCAGCAAACGGAATCTCAACCATAGTTATATTATTTGCAATATTATTTAATACGTTTATTGAATTGAGATTTATGACTGTACCTTCACCTGCCTGAGCGTATTCATCGGCTGTAATACGGCCCATTGTATTTGTTGTAAAATCTACTGCTGCAGAGTTAATATTTACTGTACTTCCGTCATTTAATTCAAATTTAGTAAAATGCAGAGGGTTTGTAGTTAAGTTACCGATATTCATTGTACTCTGATTCAATACTAGCGAGTCATTTACTGCTGCATACGGATTATAGAGATTAACTGTACTATCCTGGGCAATTATATCCTGATTTTCTACAAGGACAGCAGGGGTGAATACTGTATCTTTAAGATTTATTGTACCGCGTTCTTCTGTCGTAATCTCGTTAACGTTAAATGTTGATTCATTAACATTTATTGTGCCGAGGTTAGTTATTTTGGATGTATCCATATCGCCGGTAACAGTCATAACTTCATCATTGTAGATATTTTCAACAATCAAGTTACCTGTAATATCTGCACTGCCTTCTGTATTAGTAATTTCTTTTACTGTTGTATTGCCTTTGATTATTGCTGTACCGGTATTAGAAATTGTAGTTACCTTAACATCATTGTTAATCAGCATATTGCCGTCGTTATCAATTTTGTCTGCATATACGGAGCCGTCTACCGTAATTTCACCATCTTTTTCATTTTTTACGGTTTCTTTTACTGCAATATCGCCTTCTGCCTTTATGTTTCCACTGTTGGTAATATTATCAGCTGCAGTATTTCCTTTGATATCAATATCTGCCTTGTTTTCAAAATCTTTAACAGTCATTAAAGAACCGTCAAAAGATAGTTTTGAATTATTGGTAACATTGGCAAGCTCTACTACGCCAGTCATGTTCAAATCATTATTGTTAATAATATCTTTATCGGTTTTGACATTATTAAGGTTCAATATACCTTTGTTATCTGTAGCCTCATCATTGTTATTAGTAATATTAATGTTTGAAATAGTTACATTTTGATTTTCGTTCACAGATGAAAGGAAGTCTTTGTTATTTACATCAAAAGTATTGTTTGCTCCGTTTATAGTAAGGTTTATCCCTTTAAGTTCAGAAACATCTTTTGACAAGATTGTTGTTGAATCATCTACAAAAGTAAATATTTTGTCTTCTTGTTCGGTAAGACCGGACCAGATTGGTGTTTCGTACTCGGCCCAGGCAACAAATGTATCCTGAAGACCACGGATTTCTAAACTATCATTTTTCGTTGTTGTAGAGGCAAGACCGAATTCTTTTGCGAGAATAATATCGCTAGTCATAATTGCTTCTGCTTGATTTAAGACTTTAGAATTATCATAATCAAGCTGAGGTGCGTCAGAAGTTGCTGATTTTATTATTTGCAAAATGTATTTTTCATTCATGTCGCATTCGTTACTAACATTTATTGAAGATATATAAATTGTACCGCTTCCTCCGTTTTCAAGCGTGAAAGTATCAGCATTCTGTTCTTCTTTTGTTAGTGTAACATCGATTGAATATCTGGAATCAGCGGAGGAATGAAGTTCATCCATTACATAATCTGTATAGACCCCGTCTTTTGTATTAATTGTACTTCCATTAGTTACATTTAATACAGAGTTATTTAATACATTTGAATTGTTTCCAAAATTCATTGTTGAACTATCTGCCGTAATGTTTTGGTTACTGATTTCACCGTTTGTAGTAAAGCTTGAATTTGTTATATTAATATTACCTGTTCCAGTAATTGTATTATCAAGAGTAAATGCTGAATTTGTTATATTTATTTGGGAATTATTTAATATATCACCAACCCTGTCTGTACCATTACTAAGAGCTATAGTTCCTTCGTTTTTAATATAGTCAGCATTCAAACCATTGTAAATTACAGCGTTTTTAGTATTTGTAAAACTGGTAATTTCTGCACCGTTATTAAGAGTTAATGTACCGCTGTTTACAGCACTATTCAAATCTGCATAACCTAAAACCGTTAATTCATTAGAGTTATCCACTATGCCGGCAGAAGTAAGAGTCCCTGAAATACTTGCAATTCCGCTATTTGTAAAATTCTGAATTTCTGAATTATTTTGTACAGTTAAATTTCCGCTGTTATTTACTCCAAGTGAAATTAACTGACCGACAACAGAAATATCATTAGTGTTTATAATGTTGTATGCCGATGTCAGATTGCCGCCAACATTAAGTGTACCATCATTGATTAAACCATTTGAGTTTCCATCATCAGTTATTATGCCTGTTACGTCAAGGTTTCCAGCAATATTTATAGTTCCTGTTTCTTCGTTTACCAGACCGTTGACCTCTGCATTATTACCTGCAATCAGAGTTCCGCTGTTTGTTAAATCTTTTGCGTTTACATCACCTTCAACATTAAGAACACCGGAAGTTGTTATATTTTCTGTAGTTATCAAATTTCCAGAAATGCTTACGTTTGCTTCGTCACCTACATTAAAGTTTCCGGTATTAATAATTTCCTTTGCGGCAGCTGTTCCAATAACATCTAAATCTCCAGTATTTTTGATAATATTTTCAACAACAAGATTACCACTAATATCCATATCACCATGGTTTGTAACATTTTTAGCATTCACATCACCTGTGATATCAAATATTTTATTTTCATTGTTAACTATATCATTTGCGTTTAATATACCTGTAATGTAGACTTCACCGTTATTTGTAAAATCACTTACATCAGCACCGCTCTGGAAAGTTATAATACCGCTGTTTTCAATATCCTTAGAAACTACATGTCCTACTACTGTTAATGAATCGGTATTAGAAATATTTCCCGCTGCGGTTAATGAACCATTAATAACAGCATTTCCTGAATTTGTTAAATCTATTGTTGAAACACTTCCGCCTGCATTAAGAGTTTTTGTATTAGTTATAGACCCGTCCGTTGTAAGATTATTAGTAACAGTGAGTTCATCTTTATTAATTACATTACCTGTTGATGCGAGGCTGCCTTCAACAGTCATTTGTTTATTGTTAACAACATTATTTGTATTTGCATTGCCTGTTATTTTAACGATATTATCATTTGTTAAATCATGAATATCAGCTCCGTTTTTCAGAGTCAAAGTTCCGCTGTTAGTAACATCATTTAATCCTGCCTGTCCTTCAACGGTCAGGACATCAGTGTTGTTCAGAATACCTGTTGAAATCAAATTTTCGCTAATATTTGCAATTCCATTATTTGTAAAATCAACAGTTGTTAAAGTACCTGTCACATCGAGAGCAGCGCTGTTTAAAATCAACACTTCTGCTGCGGCATTTCCTGTGATATCCATATCACCTTTATTGTTAATATTTTGAGCAATAACATCACCGGTAATATTGAATATTTTTTCTTCGTTGTTTGTAATATTATTAGCGATTGTACTGCCTGTAATATATGCACTGCCGTTGTTTACAAAATCATTAATTTCTGCACCGTTACCGAATGTTAATATTCCGCTGTTGGTAACATCCTCTACAATTACCTTTCCAACAACAGTAATAGTATTCGTATTTGAAACATCACCGGAAGCGGTTAATGTTCCGCCAACACTAACGCTTCCTTCATTGGTTAAATTTGCTGCTGATACAGAGCCTGTAACGTCAAGCGTTTTGGATGTTGTTATATTTCCGGCAACATTCAAGTCTTTTTTAACAGTTAATGTATCAGTATTTTTGACATCAACAGCAACACTAAGATTGCCGTTAACGCTCATCTGTTTGTTATTAATGATATTATTTGCATCAGCATTACCTGATATTAAAACAGTATTTTCATTTGTTAAATTATGAATATCCGCATCATCTTTAAGAGTCAAAGTTCCGCTGTTGGTAACATCATGTAGGTTTGCCAAACCATTAACGGTTAATGAATTTGTGTTATTTAAATTTCCAGTTAAGGTGAGTTCTTCTCCGACAGATGCACTGCCTGTATTTGTAAAATCTTTACCTGTTACAGAGCCGGTTACATCTAAAGAACCGCTGTTTGTAATTAAAAGTTCTATTTCTGTATTACCGTAAATATCCATATCACCTTTGTTGGTAATATTCTGAGCATTTACATCGCCTTCTGCGTTAAAAATATTTCCTTCATTATTTGTAATATTTTCTGCGGAAGTCTTACCTGTAATATAAGCATTACCGCTGTTAACAATGTCTTCCAGCTCTGCTCCGTTTTTGAGAGTCAGAGTTCCGCTGTTGGTAACATCTTTTGCAGATAGTTTGCCATTAACAGTTAACTCATTTGTGTTAGTAATATTATTTGCCGCTGCAAGAGTTCCGCCAATATTGGTTTTACCGTCATTAGAAAGATTGTTAAGTGCAGCATTATTGTCTATCTGCAAACTGCCTGTAGTTACATTTACCTCTCCGTTTCCGGTTAAAGTTCCAATTGCATAGCTGCTGTCAGCATTTCCGGAAGTCGATAATACTGCTCCATTTGATAAATTCAAAGTACTTACGATATCTGCACCGTCTTTAAAAGTCAAAGAGTTTGCAACATAAGTTGTTCCGTTGCCTGATACGGTTTTACCAATTGAACCTGAAAGATTTAAGGTTTTATTATTCTCAATTGTACCTGTCAGGTATTCACCCTTAGATGTTAAAACACCGTAGTTGATAACATTACTAATATTATTGTTATTAGTAAGATTTCCGGAATCTTTAATTATAACATTTTGAGAAATAATATCATTATTGGTAACATTGCCGGCAATACCAAGTGAACCTGTTCCAATTACCTGATGAGTTAAAGAACCGCCTGTTAGAGTAAGTATACCTTCGTTTGTTACAACACCGCCTACATTATCAGCATTTATTGTCAAATCCCCGACAGCTGTAATTAAAATTGCCTGTGATATTGCAGAATTAGATGTTACCTCGCCGACAATATTGGTTGTGCCTGAGCCGGAAACAACTTTGTTCAGAGTTCCGCCATTGAGAATTAAATCGCCGGAGTTAGCTACGTTGCCGCCCACATTAGAAGCATTAATCGTCAAACCGCCTGTCGAAGTTATTGATATTGCCTGTGAGATAGCTGAATTAGAAGTCACATCACCCGTAATGTTTGTTGTACCGGAACCCGATACGACTTTGGACAATGTTCCGCCAGATAAATTTAATGTATTATTATTTGTTACGCTTCCTTTAATATTGCTTGCATCACTTGTTATTGTACCTGCGTTAGTAATTGTTCCGCTGTCTGAACCTAGAGCGGCATTGTTAGTTAAAGTAACGCCAGAACTAACATTTACCTTTTGACTTATTCCGCCATTGTTTGTTGCATTGGCACTGATTGTTGTAGTTCCTGAGCCGGAAACTGCTTTACTTAATGTGCCGCCGGAGAGGTTAAGGGCGTTGTTATTGGTTACTGCTCCCTTAATATTGTTTGCATTGGTATTAATTGTTCCTGCGTTGGTAATTTTTCCGTTATCAGAACCTAATGCGGCATTGTTAGTCAATGTAACACCGTTATTTACATTTACACCTTGATTAATGCCGGCATTGTTTGTTGTATTACCGCTAATGGTGGTTGTACCGTTTCCGGATACGGCTTTTGACAATGTTCCGCCGGAAAGATTTAAGGCATTATTATTTGTCACTGTACCCTTAATATTGCTTGCATTTGTATTAATTGTGCCTGCATTCGTAATTTTTCCGCTGTCTGAACCCAATGCAGCATTGTTCGTTAGAGTTACACCATTATTGATATTTACCCCCTGATTAATGCCCGCATTATTTGTTGTATTGCCGGTAATATTGGTTGTACCGGAGCCTGATACAGCTTTTGATAATGTTCCGCCGGAAAGGTTTAAACTGCCGGAGTTTGCAACAGTACCTTTGATGTAATCAGCATTACTATTAATGGTTCCGGCATTCGTGATTGCCCCGCTATCGGATCCTAATGCGGCATTGTTAGTAAGAGTGACGCCATTATTAACCTTTACACCCTGATTAATGCCGGCATTATTTGTAGTATTGCCGGTAATGGTGGTTGTACCGCTCCCGGATACGGCTTTATTTAAGGTTCCGCCGGAGAGGTTTAAACTGCCGGAGTTTGCAACAGTACCTTTGATGTAATCAGCATTACTATTAATGGTTCCAGCATTGGTAATTGCTCCGTTTGCAGAGCCCAGAGCCGCATTGTTAGCTAAAGTAACACCGCTATTTACTTTTACAGCCTGATTTATACCGCCGTTATTTGTAGTATTGCCGGAGATGGTGGTTAAACCTGCACCGGATACTACTTTAGACAACGTTCCGCCGGTTAGTATCAAGTCACCGGCATTGGTTACAGCACCGCCGATATTTCCTGCACTAATAGTTAAGTCACCGGCTGCAATTATATTAATTGCCTGTGATATAGCTGAATTGGAGGTTACTGCACCGGTAATATTTGTTGTACCGGAGCCGGAAACTGCTTTACTTAATGTGCCGCCGGATAAGTTTAATGTGTTGTTATTGGTTACAGTTCCTTTAATATTACCTGCATTACTTGTAATAGTACCCGAATTGGTAATTGCACCATTTTCTGAACCCAGAGCTGCATTGTTGGTTAAAGCAACGCCAGAATTTACACTTACACCCTGATTGATACCGGAATTATTGGTTGTATTGCCTGTGATAGTTGTTTTTCCGGAACCGGATACCACTTTGCTTAATGTTCCGCCAGTGAGTATCAAATCTCCGGCGTTTGTTACTGCTCCGCCTATATTGTTGGCATTGATAGTAAGATCACCCGCTGCAACTACATTAATTGCCTGTGATATAGCTGAATTGGAGGTTACGGCTCCGGTGATATTTGTGGTTCCTGCACCTGAAACTGCTTTGCTCAATGTTCCGCCGGAAAGATTTAATGTATTATTATTAGCAACAGTTCCTTTGATATTACTTGCATTGGTATTAATTGTACCGGAGTTGGTAATTGTCCCGCTATCTGAGCCCAATGCAGCATTGTTAGTGAGAGTAACTCCGCTATTGACTGTTACACCCTGATTAATACCGCCGCTGTTTGTTGTATTACCGCTAATAGTGGTTTTGCCGGAACCGGATACCGCTTTTGACAATGTTCCGCCGGAAAGATTTAAACTGCCTGTATTAGATACAGTGCCTTTAATGTTATCAGCACTGCTGTTAATAGTTCCAGCGTTCGTTACGCTTCCACTTGCAGAACCAAGAGCTGCATTGTTTGTAAGAGTTATACCGCTATTAACTTTTACACCCTGATTAATACCGGCACTGTTTGTGGTATTACCGGTAATTGTAGTTAAACCTGCACCTGAAACTGCTTTAGATAAAGTTCCGCCAGTTAATATCAAATCTCCGGCGTTAGTTACTGCTCCACCTATATTTCCGGCATTTGCAGTTAAATCACCGGAAGAAGAAATTGAGATTGTCTGAGAAATTGCTGAATTTGCAGTTACGGCTCCGGTAATACTAGTTGTACCAGCGCCGGTTACACCTTTGGTTAATGTTCCGCCAGTGAGTATTAAATCTCCAGCATTGGTTACGGCTCCGCCTATATTTCCGGCATTTGCGGTTAAATCACCAGATGCCGCAATTGAGATTGCCTGAGAAATAGCAGAGTTTGCAGTTACGGCTCCGGTAATACTGGTTTTGCCTGAGCCGGTTACGGCTTTGGATAATGTTCCGCCATTTAAGATTAAATCACCTGCGTTTGTAACATTTCCACCAACATTGCTTGCACTGATAGTTAAGTCACCTGCTGATGCAATTGAAATTGCCTGAGAAATAGCTGAATTAGATGATACAATTCCGGTAATATTTGTTGTTCCGCTTCCGGAAATTGCTTTTGCAAGAGTTCCGCCGGATAAGTTAACAGTATTGTTATTGGTTACTGCACCCTTAATATTGCTTGCACTTGTATTAATCGTACCGGAGTTAGTAACAACTCCGCTGTCTGAACCCAATGCGGCATTGTTAGTTAAAGTAACACCGCTATTTACATTTACCTTTTGACTTATTCCGCCATTGTTTGTTGCATTGGCACTGATTGTTGTAGTTCCTGAGCCGGAAACGGCTTTGCTTAATGTGCCGCCGGATAGGTTAAGAGCATTGTTATTGGTTACTGCACCCTTAATATTGCCTGCATTTGTATTAATTGTTCCTGCGTTTGTAACTTTTCCGCTATCAGAACCTAATGCAGCATTGTTAGTCAAAGTAACACCGCTATTTACATTTACACCTTGATTAATACCAGCACTGTTTGTGGTATTTCCTTTAAGCGTTGTTGTACCTGAGCCTGATATTGCTTTGCTCACAGTTCCTCCGCTCAAAGATAAATTTCCGGAGTTTGACACAGCACTTGTTATACTATTGGCAGACATTGAAGCACTGCCTTGAGTACCAATGTTTAGATTTGCATTAACCTTACCCGTATCAGATACATTTAATGAACCATTATTAACATTTACAGTGTTTTGAGTAATAGAAACACCATTTGCTAGTGTAAGGTTTGCACCGTTGTTAACATTTGTTGAACCGGTTCCCGAAATTCCGCTGTTTAAAGTATTTGTACCGCCAGTTACGTTTAAAGTACCTGCGTTTTTAATTGCAGCATTGGAATTTGATGAAGCAATAGTTACGTTAGATAAATTTGTAGTACCGCCTGATGCATTTACAACAGAACCTTCTGAATTAACAGCATTTGTAATATTAACATTTGAGAGGGTTAATGTTTTTCCGCTAGAAAGTTCAAAACCGGTTTTGCCATTCATATTTATAGTAGATTTAGAAGAACCGCTCGCAACACCGTTAACATTTGATACACTTCCAGAAGTTGCACCAAGATTTTCACCTACGGTATATGTGTTAGAAGCGGCATCAAAGTTAAAGTTTTTAGTTTCTGTTGTATTAAGCTGGTTCCATAATTTGAGAGTATCACCCTGAACACTATAGCCGTTTCCAGAAATTTCGGATGTTGTTGTATAAGTTATACTGTCTCTGTTTGTATCAGTCGTAGTAAGGCTTAATTGTCCATATACTCTAACAATTTGATCCAGCTGAGAATATACAGCCGACCAGTTTGTATTTGCCAAAATCGCATCTTTTGTAGCAGTTTCAGTCTCTTTAAGCAAATTTCTATATGTTAAAGCACTATTCAACGCAAGATAAACACTGCTTCCGCTTCCGTTTTTAAGAACCTGAACTGTAACAGAACCATCCTCAAGCGGAATATCTGTTAAATCAATAGCGTTAATATAGACACTACCGGAGCCATTTGCTATAGTAATAGTATCAGCTTTTTGATTTGCTAAATCTACATCGAGTTCCCATCTAGCATTGGAAGATGATGATAAATAATTAATATTATAATTATTTATCTCATTATCCTGAAGATTAATCGTTCCACTATTGGTATATAATCTTGAAGTTGTATCTGCAAAAGTATCTGTTCCAAAGGTAAGGTTTGTATTACTCAACTGGGTGTATGCATTTTTAACAGCACCGTTTAAGTTGATTTGTCCTGTTGAATTGCCGTTCAGGTAGACATAGTGAGTATAATTTGAGTCACCTGTAATTGTATCATTGAATATTATTTTACCGTTATTTTGTGCAGTAAGAGTAATGTTCGTTCCTGAACCTTGCATCCAAATAGCCTGAGACTCTTTCGCACCGTCACCAACCTGTACATAGTTTCCTGAAAACTCCGATGTACCGCTATCAGCAATAATGTTCAAATCATAAGTTGTATAAATTGCACCGCCCTTAGCAGTTCCTCCATCCTCTGCATAAGCATAGTTATTGATAAAGCTTACATTCTTGATGCCATTTGATATATTTGAAGTGTTATATAAAGCACCACCATAGGCATTATTACCTTGAACATAGTTACCTGAATAAGTTCCGTTAGCCAAACCGTTTGCAACCGCTGTATTATAAATAGCTCCCCCGCTGGCATCACCTCCGGTAACAACGTAGTTATTGACAAAATCACCTGAAATAAGTCCAATAGCATTAGAATTGTTAATATTGTAGATTGCACCGCCTGCTGAATTACCAATCGCATAAACATAGTTACCAATAAAATCTGCTGTTATTGAACCTATTTTTGCGTAACTATTTGAATTATTATAAATCGCACCGCCAAAAGCTCCGCTTGCAGAGGATACAGCATAGTTATTACTAAAACTGCCTGTTATACTATCAATTGAATTATTATTATAAATAGCCCCGCCCTGTGCCTCTCTTGAAGCTTCAACGTAATTGCCGACAAAATCACCGGATACATTACCAATACCATTAGAACTATTGCCACTAGAATAATATGTATTGTAAATAGCTCCGCCTTGCGCCTGATAATTAGCGGAAGAAGCATAGTTACTAGAAAAATCAGCACTTATATTGTTTATCTTATAATTGCTATAACCGTTGTGAAATATTGCACCGCCTTGTGCGACACCTTGATTTGCGACAGCATAGTTACCTGTAAATGTAGAATCTGTTATGCCGTTTGTTATAGCTCCTTCATTATAAATTGCACCACCTTGAGATCTATTACTTGTAGACTGTTCTAACTGAGTATCAGTAGTTACATAGTTACTGTTAAAATCACCGGTTATTCCTGCAATTGTTGCTCTGGTACTATTATAAATACCACCACCCATTGCATGCAAATCTGCTGCTGCATAGTTGCCTGTAAAATCACCTGTGATTGTTCCAATAGTACGATTAGTATAGTTATATATAGCACCGCCGTATGCGTATGTAGAAACTGCAGTACTGGAACTTGCACTCCCTCCCTGACCTGTGGCTAGAACATAGTTGCCAATAAAATTACCTACAATATTTCCCATTGTGTTTTCATTGTAAATTGCACCGCCATAAGCATAAGAGTATGCTCGTGCATATTCACCATAGTCGTAATCTGTTGATGTAGATTCAGACTCATAAGCATGTGCACTGGCACTGGCACTGGCATTTGACCACCATCCGTCACGCCACGGGTGGTAGTCTCTATCAGAGTTAGAATCATAATCAGAATAGCCGCCTGATGCTGTTGCACTGGCAGATGCAGAAGCTGAACTTGATTGTGTTTCATCCAGTGGATTATATGTTGTTGCAGAAGCAGACGCTTCTGCTGTTGCAGTACCGCCGACAGCTGTAGCAGTACCGCCGTACTCGTCGCTATAACCGTGAACTGCTGTACCGCCTTTTGAATGAGCTTGTGCATAGTTTCCGACAAAATCACCCTCAATATCCCCCATAGTACCTTCGTTACTTATGGCACCGCCGCGAGCGTAAGCATAACCATCTGCTCGCGCCCATACGCTGGTTGAAGCAGTCGCACTCGCTGATGCATCTGCACTTGCGCTAGCGCTGGCATAGACATTATTATCACTGTCAGTGGTTTGTGTACTTTCGTCAAAGTCAGAATCATATGCATCACCGCCATACGCAGATGCTGAGCCCCCTTCGGCATAAGCGTAACCTCCTTCTGCGTATCCGCCGTTACCTTGAGCATAAACATGGTTCTTAACAAAATTCCCTTTTACACTTCCAAGATAGCTTGTATTAGCAATAGCACCGCCATAGGCATTTGCTGTACCGTCAGCAGAACCTTCAGCCGTAGCTGTAGCATCAGCATGTGCACTGGCATCCTCATTAGATGAACCTGAACCGCCGGAATCAGAAGCTGTACCGCCATATGCATATGCAGAACCGCCATAACCTTTGCCCGCTGTAACTCTCTGGTCTACGTAATTTTCTTTAAAATCAGCAGTTATATTTACAGATGAATTATTGGATGTATTATAAATTGCACCGCCCTTAGATGTTCTGGTTATATTGTTATATCCATCCTCATAATTTGTTGCGTCTGCATCAGAACTGCCGGAAGAGCCAGTTACACTCGAATCACCGCCATATACGCTGCTGGTATCTACATAATTTTCAACTAAGCTTTTTCCACTAAAAACCTTATTTGTTACATCCGCTGATGCAATAGAAGTAAGTCTTGAGCCCGCCGCTATATATCCTGACGGAGATGTATAAGTATATTTCAAATACTTAACTTGATTATTCGGTAATTTGATTTGTATTGTATCTGTACCTGCTGAAGAAACCTCTGTCCAGCTTATATTTGAAGAGGTTCCGGTATTTGCTGCATTCAGGGTAATTTTATAATAATGTACTGTTACAGAACCGTCTGCATTAACTGTTTCCTGTTTATAGTTATAATCGCCTGATGTCCCCTCCACAACATTATATAAAGCATTAGCAGCATATCCAGAAGGCTTTCCCTGCCCGAATTTAACATTAATTCTATCCTTAAACTTAAAAGTTCGAGCATCACCAATATCAGTATCACCCTGTGTTCTGCCAGTTCCGATTGCATAAGATTGCTGACTGTTACCCACAAAACATATACCAGCTAATACTGCGATTATAATCTTTCGCTGCCGAGATAAATCACGGGCAGAAAGATTGTTTACGCTCTCTACCTTGTCTTTCATGATACACCTAATAACTTCATTGTTCGTATTATCTATAACGGCAACATGATGGTAAAACTTTAATAATTTTTTAAAAATTTTACAAAAGTTTACATAAAATTCACAGGAATTTTCTTCTTATTTGTATAAAGACCAAAACTCTTTATTTAAGCTCTTATAACAATTAATTTCTTATATAACATTTTGCATAAAATGT
>UMBE01004344.1_pt1 | contig 24549 bp, 25 predicted proteins | sample 1963881 | NCBI WGS metagenome assembly UMBE01 (sample SAMEA4835933, study PRJEB28245) | human gut metagenome | biome: gut microbiome; material: fecal sample | place: Denmark | collected 2008 | reverse complement strand
GACTGCTTGTGCCGTTCCGGCAACGGGCGTCATGAATGGCGCCACTGCATTTCATTGTTCCATTGAGTTTCCTGCGGCAACTCCTCGTTCTTTCCGCCCGTTTGCACTACCTTTGCACAAGAAATACTCCCTTTGCCTATGCACAAACTCACCGTTGAAGAGATGCACCGCCTGACGGTGGACGAATTCCGCAGTGCCAGTAAGTTGCCGCTCACTGTCGTGCTCGACAACATCCGCAGTCTGCATAACGTAGGCTCCGTTTTCCGTACTGCTGACGCTTTTCGTATCGAGCGCCTTTATCTTTGCGGCATTACAGCCTGCCCCCCGTCGGCCGAAATTCACAAGACAGCTCTCGGGGCGGAGGATTCAGTCAGTTGGACATACCGTCCCGATACGCTTGCGGCGGTCGACGAATTGCTTGCTGACGGTTACGAGGTTTTTGCCGCCGAGCAGGTCGAGGGGAGCGTCCGTCTCGACCGCCTCGAACTCGTGTCCGGACGGCGCTATGCCGTGGTGCTCGGCAATGAGGTCAAGGGCGTGGCACAGGATGTCGTGGACCGCTGCACGGCCGCCGTCGAAATTCCGCAATACGGCACGAAGCATTCGCTCAACGTATCGGTCAGCGCAGGAATCGTCTTGTGGGAAATGTGTAAGAAAATGGCCTTTCCGACGTAGGCCGTCCCCGGAAAAATCGTAACTTTACACGTTAGAACAGAAAAAGCCGAGCGCGATGGAGAAAGCCCAACTGACCCCCATGATGAAGCAGTTCTACGACCTGAAAGCGCAGCATCCCGACGCGGTGCTGCTCTTCCGGTGCGGGGACTTCTACGAGACTTACTGCGACGACGCCGTCACGGCATCGAAGGTTCTGGGCATCACGCTGACGCGGCGTAACAACAAAGGCAGTGCCGCCGCCATCGAAATGGCCGGCTTCCCCCATCATGCGCTCGACACCTATCTGCCCAAACTCATACGTGCCGGTCACCGCGTCGCCATCTGCGACCAGCTCGAAGACCCGAAGCTTACAAAGAAGCTGGTAAAGCGCGGCATTACCGAACTGGTGACGCCCGGTGTCGCCCTGACCGACAATGTGCTCAACTGCAAGGAGAACAACTTTCTCGCCGCCGTACATTTCGGACGCGGCACATGTGGTGTCGCCTTCCTCGACATTTCGACCGGCGAGTTCCTTGTGGGCGAGGGGACGGCAGAGTATGTCGACAAACTCCTTTCCAACTTCGCCCCGAAGGAAGTGCTTTACGAGTATGGGCGTCGCCGTCAGCTCGAAGAGCATTTCGGTACGAAATACTTCACTTTCGAACTCGATGACTGGGCTTTTGCCGAAACCGGTGCCCGCGAACGCCTTTTGAAGCACTTCGAGGTGAAGAACCTCAAAGGCTTCGGCATCGATCATCTGGCTGCTGCGGTTGTGGCCGCCGGTGCCGTGCTGGCCTATCTCGACATCACGCAGCACACTCATATCGGCCACGTTACGGCCATCCGCCGCATCGAGGAGGAACGCTACGTCCGTCTCGACAAGTTCACCGTGCGCAACCTCGAACTCATTGCTCCAATGAGCGAGGGCGGCACCTCGCTGCTCGACGTCGTCGACCGCACGCTCACTCCGATGGGGGCGCGACTGCTCCACCGCTGGCTGCTTTTTCCCCTGCGCGACCTGAAAACCGTCACAGCGCGCCAGGATGTAGTGGACTACTTCTTCCGTGCCCCGGATTTCCGTTCGGAAACGGCGGCGCACCTCCCCGCCATCGGCGACTTGGAGCGTATCGTCTCGAAGGTGGCTGTGGGGCGCGTTTCGCCGCGCGAGATGCAGCAGCTCCGCATGGCCCTTGAAGCCATCGCTCCACTCAAAACCGCCTGTGAGGCCGCCGATGACGACACCCTCGGGCGCATGGGGCGCCGGCTCGACCCCTGTGTCCTCCTCCACGACCGCATTGCGCGCGAACTCTGTCCCGACCCGCCGGCCCTGACTGCAAAGGGCGGCTACATCGCCGTCGGCGTGAACGCCGAACTCGACGAGCTTCGCTCGCTCTCCTCATCGAGCAAAGAGTACCTGCTTCACATGCAACAGCGTGAGGCAGAAGCCACGGGGATCAGTAGTCTCAAAATCGGTTACAACAACGTCTTCGGCTACTACATCGAAGTCCGTAACACCTATCGCGACCAAGTGCCGTCCGAGTGGGTGCGCAAGCAAACCTTGGCGAACGCCGAGCGTTACATCACGCAGGAATTGAAAGAATACGAAGAGAAGATACTCGGTGCGGAAGACAAGATCCTGGCCTTGGAACAGCGTCTCTTCATCGAACTGGTGCAGGCGACGGCCTGCCATATCGGGGCGCTCCAAGCCGACGCCGCCGTCGTGGCTGAGCTCGACTGTCTACACGCCTTTGCCGTACTGGCCGAAGAACGGGGTTACGTCCGCCCCGTGGTGGACGACTCGCTGGTCATCGACATCCGTCAGGGCCGCCATCCGGTCATCGAGACGCTCATGCCACCCGGTGAGGCCTATGTGGCCAACGACGTCTTCCTCGACAGTGAGAGCCAGCAGATCATCATTATCACAGGTCCGAACATGGCGGGAAAAAGTGCCCTGCTGCGTCAGACGGCGCTCATCACGCTCTTGGCCCAAGTGGGTTCGTTCGTCCCGGCCGAGAGCGCCCGTATCGGTATGGTCGACAAAATCTTCACCCGTGTCGGCGCGAGCGACAATATCTCTGTGGGCGAGAGTACGTTCATGGTCGAGATGAGCGAAGCAGCCAACATCATGAACAACCTGACGGGCCGCAGCCTCGTGCTTTTCGACGAACTGGGCAGGGGCACGTCGACGTATGACGGCATTTCGATCGCCTGGGCAATAGTCGAGCACATCCACGAAAGCCGTCGCGGTCATGCCCGCACCCTGTTTGCCACACATTATCACGAACTGAACGAAATGACCAAGCACTTCGACCGCATCAAGAACTTCAACGTGTCGGTGCGCGAAGTGGACGGCCGTGTAGTCTTCCTTCGCAAACTGGTGCCTGGCGGCAGCGAACATTCGTTCGGTATCCATGTGGCGCGCCTCGCAGGCATGCCGCGTTCGATTGTCGAACGTGCTGAGGTCATCCTCCGTGAGCTGGAACGCAATAATAGTGGTGGCGTCTCGACTCCGACGCCCGGGGAGGCCGCGCCGGCCGACGGAGTGCAGTTGAGCTTCTTCCAGCTCGACGACCCCGTGCTGAGCCAAATCCGCGACGAACTTCTTCACCTCGATGTCAACCGCCTGACGCCGCTCGACGCCCTGAACAAACTCAACGAGATAAAGGCCCTCGTCGGCGGAAAGCCGTAACCGTGGCGCGTCCTGTTTAGAGGGAAAAACGGTCAGCCGTCTGCGAAAAAGGGGATGGCTGACGGAAAATGCTGTCAGTGCGGTAGGAATTTTTGTCGTACCGACAGGAAAAACAACCCGGATGTCCGGAATTTCTTTGCCCTGATTGCCTGTCCCTGCCGTTGTGGCGGGAACATGAAAGCGCCCCACCTGTTCTCCCAAAAGGGAGCGGGTAGGGCGCTTCCATGTTGTCAGTTCAGTCCGTCGCTGTGTCGGGCGGGCTGACCGGTTATTCGACGGTGCACTTCACTGAGGCGGCCTTCACACCTTTGGCTTTTGCCGTGAAGGTGAACGTGCCGGGCTTGTCAGTCGTGGCGACGATGGCCGTCAGTTGGCCATTGAAGAGGTGCATCTTCGGTTCATGGAAGAGGTCGAGGCAGGTGGCGTCGCCGTTGGCTGCCGCCTTGTATGTGCCGGCACCTTTCACGCTGAACTCGACGAGCTGGCCGGCGTCGGGGACAAGGTTGCCGTCCTTGTCGAGCATGCGGACACGGATGTAGCAAAGGTCGCGACCGCCGGCGCGCAGGGGCAGCGTGTCGGCCACGGCTTCGAGGCGGTAGGCCTTGCCAGCGGTGTGCACTTCGGTCTCAGCCACGGCTTTTCCGGCTGCGTCGTAGGCCACTACTTTGAGCGTGCCCGGCTCATACTTCACGTCAGGCCACATCAGACGGTAACGTTTTTGTCGTGTCAGTGCGGCTTCGTCCTCTTTCGTCGCCGAGTTTTCGACGGTGATAGTCGTATCTTTCGTCACCCGGCCCTGGCTCACGCCGTTCACGAAAAGCTCCGCGCTCGGGTGGTTCGTATAGACGAATACCGGAGTCACCTCACCCTCGCGTCCGGGCCAGGTCCAATGGGGAAGGACGTGCAGGGTCTCTTTCTCGGGAGCCCAATGACTGCGGTAGAGGTAGTAACGGTCTTTCGGAATGTTGGCCAAGTCGATGATGCCGAAGAGCGAGGAGTGGCTGGGCCAGTCGGAGTAATAGGGGGTCGGTTCGCCGAGGTAGTCGTGGCCGGTCCAGACGAACTCGCCCATGGCCCAAGGCTTGTCGTCGTGCCAGATCCAGTCGTCCTCGGGCAGGTTCGACCATCCGCAGTGCTCCACGTCGTAGGACGAGGCCTGGTGGTCGTCATACTTGCGCATGGCGCCGCGGGTGACGGGGAACTTGTAAACGCCGCGGGCGCTGATGGTCGAGGCTGTCTCGCTGCCGAGGATGACGCCTTGCGGCAACTTGTCGTAATTGGTCTGGTACTTGAACGGACGGTAGTTGAACCCGGGGACATCAAGTGCGGCAGCCATGTTGTTGCCCACTACGGCATCCGGCGCGTCCATGCCCATCGTGACAGGCCGTGTGGGATCCTCGCGGTGGCAGATGGCCGTCAGCCAGTGCGTCATCTTCGGTCCTTGTGTCTGGTTGTACTGGTCGGGCACTTCGTTGCCTACGCACCACATCACGACGGAGGGTGCGTTGCGGAAGTGGCGGACGAGGTTTACCAGGTCGCGTTCCGCCCATTGGTCGAAGTACTTGTGGTAACCGTTGGCTACCTTGGCCGTGCGCCATTCGTCGAACGACTCGGCCATGACCATGATGCCCATTTCGTCGCACAGGCGGATGAGTTCGGGCGACGGCATATTGTGCGATGTGCGGATGGCGTTCGCGCCCATTTCTTTCAGTTGCAGGAGGCGGCGTCGCAGCGCGCTTTCGTTCACGGCCATGCCCAGCGGGCCCAGGTCCTCGTGGTTGCAGACGCCTTTGAACTTAACGACGCGCCAGTTGAGCAGGAAGCCCTTTCCGGCGGCTATTTCGATGGTGCGGAGGCCGAACGTGGTGGTCACGCTGTCGCAGAGACGGCTGCCGTCGTAGAGGCGCGTCACGGCGCGGTACAGGTTAGGCGTTTCCAAATCCCACCGTTGCGGAGCAATCAGGTTGAAGAGTTGAATGGAAATGCTGTCCGTCGTGCCTGACAGGTCGGTGTCGGACGTGCTCACGGTCTTACCTTGTGGGTTGACTATGTCCGTCACGAGGCGGAACCCTTTGCGCTGGCCTGGAATGCTGACGGCAGTGCGCAGCTCGACGGTGGCTTCGCTGTCGGTCAGACGCGGTGTGAGCACCTGTACACCCCATGTGGGGATGTGTGCCTTGTCGGTCACGGTCAGGTGCACATGGCGGTAGAGGCCGGCACCCGGATACCAGCGCGACTGCTCCGTCTCGTTGTAGAGGCGGACGGCAAGCGTGTTGCCGGCGGCTTTGACGAATGGGGTGATGTCGACGGTGAAAGCGTTGTAGCCATACTCCCAGCCGCCGGCGTAGTGGCCGTTGACATATACGCGGGGGTGGCTCATGGCGCCGTCGAAGAGGAGCTCGACGCGGCGGCCGGGGCGGTAGTCAGGCACGTCGAAGTCGAGGCGGTACCATCCTGTGCCCACAAAGGGCAGGCCGCCCGTGCGGCCTGCATGTTCCATGGCTTCTTTTTGGCCGTCCTGTGTGATGGCCACGTTCTGGCGGTCGTTGAGGTAACTGAACGGACCGGTGATGGCCCAGTCGTGGGGCACGGTGACGGCTTCCCAGCGGCGGTCGTCGTAGTCCGGCGCGATGCATGCCGTGTCGTCTTGGAGCGTGAAGCGCCAGCCGCGTTCGAGCACGGTTTCCGTACGTTGTGCCGCGGCATGGAGGCCTGTCAACGACAAGGCGAGCAGCAGTAAAGGTCGGATTGTCATGTTGAATGCTTGTTTGAGGTGAATATCTTGCTTTATTTATAATTATAGGCGTGCTTTGGATAATCAATGGTGTAGTGCAGGCCACGGCTCTCCTTGCGCTCGATGGCTTGGCGGGTGATGAGGTAGCCCACGTTAATCATGTTGCGCAGCTCGCAGATGTCGCGCGTGGCCTTGACGCGCTTGAAGAGTTCCTCGGTTTCCTCATAGAGCAGGTCAAGGCGCGTCCAGGCACGTTTGAGGCGGAGGTCGCTGCGCACGATGCCGACGTAGTTCGACATGATCTGCCCCACCTCTTTCGCGTCTTGGGCAATGAGCACTTTCTCTTCGTTCGAGAGTGTTCCCTCGTCGTTCCATGCGGGCACGGCGGTATTGAAGTCGTACTCGTCGACGTGGGCGAGCGAATGGCGGGCGGCGGCGTCGGCATAGACGACGGCTTCGATGAGTGAGTTGCTGGCCAGACGGTTTCCGCCGTGCAGCCCGGTGCACGAGCATTCCCCGACGGCATACAGGCGACGGATGCTGGTGCAAGCGTCGAGGTCAACCTTTATGCCGCCGCAGAGATAGTGGGCGCAGGGTACGACGGGGATGTACTGGCGGGTGATGTCGATGCCGATGCTCAGGCATTTGGCGTAAATGTTGGGGAAGTGGTGTTTCGTCTCTTCGGGATCCTTGTGCGTGACGTCGAGGCAGACGTGGTCGAGTCCGTGAATCTTCATCTCCTTGTCGATGGCGCGGGCTACGATGTCGCGCGGGGCGAGCGAGAGGCGCTTGTCGTATTTCTGCATGAACTCTTCGCCGTTCGGAAGCCGCAGGATGCCGCCATAGCCACGCATGGCCTCGGTGATGAGGTAGGCCGGGTGTGTCTCGCCGGGGTGGAAGAGGGCTGTGGGGTGGAACTGGATGAACTCCATGTCCTTGACGGTGGCCTTGGCGCGGTATGCCATCGCGATGCCGTCGCCCGTGGCGATGTTGGGGTTGGTCGTGGTGGCATAGACGGCGCCGCAGCCGCCCGTGGCGAGGATGGTGACTTTCGAGAGGAAAGTGTCGATTTTCTTGGTGTCGGGATCGAGGATGTAGGCGCCGTAACACTCGATGTCGGGTGTGCGCCGCGTCACCTCGACGCCGAGGTGGTGCTGGGTGATGATTTCAACCGCAAAGTGATTCTCTAACACCGTGATGTTCGGGTGCTTGTGGACGGCTTCGATGAGGCCGCGCTGGATTTCGAAGCCGGTGTCGTCGGCGTGGTGAAGGATTCGGAATTCCGAGTGTCCGCCTTCGCGGTGAAGGTCGAACTGCCCGTCGGCGTTTTTGTCGAAGTGGACGCCCCACTCGACGAGGCGTCTGATGCCTTCGGGAGCGCCTTTGACCACTTGCTCGACGGCATGCGGGTCGCTGATGTAGTCGCCCGCAATGAGGGTGTCGCGGATATGTTTTTCAAAGTTGTCCACTTCGAGGTTTGTCACCGAGGCGACGCCTCCTTGTGCTTTGGCCGTATTGGCTTCGTCCAAAGTGGTCTTGCATACAAGGGCTACTTTCCCTTTTCCTGCCTCGGCCACTTGAAGCGCGTAGCTCATTCCGGCTACGCCTGAGCCGATCACTAAAAAGTCGAATTTCCGTACCATTTTCTCTTGTTACGTTTTCCTTTGCAGGGACGGCAAAAATAAGGATGGAAAGCGGGGGACGAACCTCGGCTTTCCAGCCAGATCTTTTGGATGCACTTCCTTGCGGGACAAAAATACGCAAAAAAAACAGTCGCGTCGGCTGTTGGCTTCTTTTTTTTGAGGCTCTGGCGGGCATTGTCGCCGCATCGGAGCTTCCGGCGGATGGCCGCGGCGTCCTGTTGGCGGTTCCGCCTGTCCTGTCAGCCGTTCCGTAAAAACGGTCACTGCTCCCGCAGCTTCTGTCAGCCGTCCTGTCTTTCCTGTCGCACTGAATGTTCCTGAGGGTCGGCTGGTGCAGCATGGAAGGGCAGTTTTGCAGCAAAATGACAAACTCGCGGGTGCGCCAAATGCTATTCCCGAAAAAAAGCGCTACCTTTGCGCCGCTAATTTTCGCTTTCTTCGGGAACATGGAATGGCTGAACGAAATTCTGCTTATCCCCTCGGCCGTGCAGGCCGTGCTGGTCATCTGTCTCATCTGTGCCATCGGGATGGCGCTGGGCAAGTTGCATATGCGCGGCATATCGCTCGGCGTGACGTTCGTCTTTTTCGCGGGCATCCTTGCCGGTTGGGCCGGCTTGCGCCTTGACCCCGACGTGCTGAACTATGCCGAGAGTTTCGGGCTAGTCCTCTTTGTCTATGCCCTCGGCCTGCAAGTGGGGCCCGGATTCGTGAGCTCGTTCCGCAGCGGCGGCGCCGCGTACAACGGTCTTGCGCTGGGTCTTGTCGTTTTAGGCACGGTCATGGCTCTCGTCACGGTGTGGGTGTCCAGTGTCTCCCTGCCCGACATGATGGGGGTGCTCTGCGGCGCCACGACGAATACACCCGCCCTCGGTGCCGCCCAACAGACGCTGAAGCAGATGGGACAAAGCGCCAGCGGTCCGGCTCTCAGCTGCGCCGTGACTTACCCGTTGGGCCTTGTCGGGGTCATCCTTGCCCTCATGGTGGCCGGCCGGCTGATGAAGTTGAAGCGCTTCACCGGCGGGGACGACAATGCCGACGAAGCGTTCATCGCCTCGTTCCAAGTGTGTAACCCGGCCATCTACGGCAAGACCCTGCACGAACTGGCACAGCTGGGCGAGCGGCGATTTGTCGTCTCACGGCTGTGGCGGGCCGGAAAGGTCATCCTGCCCAACGGGCAGACACGTTTCGAAGAGGGCGACCGCATTCTCGTCATCACCCATCAGAAAGATGTAGACCGGCTGACCCTCTTCTTCGGACGCCGCGACACGACCGACTGGAACAAGCGCAACATCGACTGGAACAAGATCGACAGCAAGCTGGTCTCCCAGCGTATCATCATCACCCGCCACGAAATCAACGGCCGCCACCTAGGCACCCTACACCTGCGCAACCGTTACGGTGTCAACGTAAGCCGCGTGCAGCGTTCGGGCATCCAGCTCGTGGCAACGCCTGACCTTGTCCTGCGCATGGGTGACCGCGTCACTGTGGTCGGAGCGCCCGAAGCCATCGGAAAGGTGGCTGACGAACTGGGCAATGCGGTCAAGCATCTTGACGAACCGAACCTGGTGACGATCTTTATCGGCATCGTGCTCGGCCTTGCGTTGGGAAGTCTGCCTTTCCATATTCCCGGCATGTCATTCCCTGTGAAACTTGGCCTCGCAGGCGGCCCCATCATTATGGGTATCCTCATCGGCGCTTACGGGCCTCGCCTCCACATGGTGGCCTACACTACGACGAGTGCCAACCTGATGCTCCGCTCCTTAGGCCTGTCCATGTATCTGGCCTGCCTTGGTCTCGATGCAGGCCGCGACTTCTTCACCACAGTCATGAGTCCCGCCGCGCTGGTGTGGCTGACAAGTGGTTTCCTCATCACAGTCGTCCCTGTCCTCATCATGGCCGTTATTTCGGTCAAGGTGTTCCATAAGGACTTCGCAGCGACAGCCGGAATGCTCTGCGGCGCCATGGCCAACCCCATAGCCCTCGACTACGCCAACAGCCAGCTGCCCGGCGACAAGGCTTCGGTAGCCTATGCCACCGTCTATCCGCTCTGCATGTTCGCCCGGGTCATCATCGCGCAAGTTATTATAATGTGTCTGGCCTGAGCGTCGACGGTTTTTGGCGCTTTGTCTGAAAAACTTTTTCAGCCTCGGATTTTTTCCTAACTTTGCGGTGGAAATCCTTAACCCCAGAAACGAAAATGTCCATAAGTACCATCACTCCGCAAGAGGCTGCCGCCCTCGTGCAGCACGGCGACACCATCGGTGTGGGCGGTTTTGGCCCCGCCGGCGCTCCCAAATGCATCACGCCTGAAATAGCCAAGCGTGCCCGCGCCGAACATGCTGCCGGACGTCCCTTTAAGATCAGCGTGGTGACCGGGGCCTCCATCGGCGCCAGCTGTGACGGCGAACTGGCCGCAGCCGACGCCATTGACCGCCGCTTCCCTTTCTCGGTGAACGCAGAGATACGCAAGGCTTACAACGAAGGCCGCGTGCGGTACATGGACCTCAACCTTTCGGACAATGCCGCCCACCTGCGCCAGGGGACTACCGGCCACATCGACTGGGGCATACTTGAAGCCGTCGAAGTGGAGGACTTCGGTGATCGGGCTCGTATCTACCTGACGGCAGGTATAGGCATTGCGCCGACTATCTGCCGCTTGGCACGTAAGGGTATATTCATCGAGCGGAATTCATGGCATTCGACGAAGGTTATCGGTATGCACGATATCTACGAGATAGAAGACCATCCGTTCCGCACGCCAGTCCGCATCACGCAACCCATTGAACGTATCGGTCTGCCCTATATCGAAGTTGACACGCGCCGCATCACGGGCATCTATGACTGCCACGTGCCCGACGAGGGCCGTCCTATGACGGCGCCGACGCCCGTGACCGACGCCATCGGTGCCCATATGGCAGACTTCCTTGTATGGAACATCAAGCAGGGGTATCTGCCAAGCCACACTCTCACGCTGCAATCCGGCGTGGGGTCGGGCGCCAATGCCGTGCTTGGTGCTTTGGGCCGGTCGAAAGATGTGCCCAACTTTAACATCTACACCGAAGTCTTGCAGGAAGCCCCGCTCCACCTGATGCTCGAAGGCCGCGTGGCCACGGCGTCGACTGGCGCCCTGACCATCAGCAGCGAGCATTTGCAGGAACTCTATGCCAATATGAATGAATACCGCGGACGTCTGCTGCTCCGTCCGTCTGAGATTTCCAACTGCCCCGAGGTCATCGCCCGTCTCGGCATCTGTTCGCTCAACACCGCCATTGAGGCCGATCTTTACGGTCACGTAAATTCCACCAAGATAGGCGGTACACGCATGATGAACGGTGTGGGCGGCTCGGCCGACTTCACGTGCAACGCAATGTTGAGCACTTTCACTTGTGGTTCCACCACGAAAGACGGGCGCATCAGTTCGATTGTCCCCTTCTGCTCACACGTGGACCACACGGAGCATTACGTCGACGCCATCGTGACGGAATACGGTGTGGCTGACCTGCGCGGGAAATGTGCCATGGAGAAAGCCGAAGCCGTCGTGGCCATTGCCCATCCTGATTACCGTCCTCTTTTGCGGGAATACCTGCGGCTGGCTGAGAAAGGTGGGGGGCACACCCACCACGTACTGCCCGCAGCCTTTGCCATGCACGACACATTCCGCCGGAAAGGCGACATGCGTCTGACGGACTGGTCTGAATACATCATTGATTGATACAGCCTTTGCGGTCACTGCGACGGGAAATTCTGTCAAAGTGACCGCTTTTTCTGTCGCAGCGCCGGAATTCCCCGCCAGCCGTCCAGTTTTTCCCGGTAAGGAACTCAGATTTTCAGTCACCGCGACAATAAAAACCAAGACGGCATAAGAACTCCGGCGCACACCAAACAAACTTTTGTGCAATAATTCGCGCTTTTTTCACGGAAATCCTTGTTCGTTTTGAATATATGGACTATTTTTGCAACCGGAAAAGAATATAAATCTATCGAAGTTACTAATCACTTAAATTTACCGATTATGTCTGATATCGAAGCAAAAGTAAAGCAAATCATTGTAGACAAACTGAGTGTTGACGAAGCCGAAGTGAAGAACGAAGCAAGCTTCTCGAACGACTTGGGTGCAGATTCTTTGGACACCGTTGAGCTGATCATGGAGTTCGAGAAAGAATTCAAGATTCAAATTCCCGACGATCAGGCTGAAAAGATCCAGACTGTCGGCGACGCCATCGCTTACATCGAAGAGAAAACGAAATAATTGACGCAGGACTTTCCTCCTCTTTCATAAAGACATGGAATTAAAAAGAGTAGTTGTAACCGGAATGGGTGCACTGACGCCGGTAGGTAACACGGCTCCCGAGTCGTGGGAAAACCTGCTTAAAGGCGTGAGCGGAGCCGGACCGATTACCCACTTCGATGCGTCAAAGTTCAAAACCCAGTTTGCTTGCGAAGTCAAGGGCTTCAAAGTAACTGACTTTATCGACCGAAAGGAAGCACGCAAGATGGACCTCTACGAGCAGTATGCCGTAGTAGCCGCCATGGAAGCCGTGAAAGACTGTAACGTCGATTTGGAGAAGGTGGACAGAAACCGCATAGGCGTGGTGCTCGGTGTCGGTATCGGCGGCCTCCACACTTTTGAGGAGGAGGCAGGCAATTATGCCGTAAACGGCGACACGATGGGGCCGAAGTACAATCCGTTTTTCATCCCGAAGATGATAGCCGATATAGCGTCGGGACAGATAGCCATAAACTACGGTTTTCATGGTCCTAACTTTACGACCACGTCGGCTTGTGCTTCGTCGACCAATGCCTTAGCAGACGCATTCAACCTTATCCGTTTGGGCAAAGCCGACATGATGGTGACGGGGGGTGCTGAAGCTGCGATCTGGCCCGCAGGCGTAGGCGGCTTCAACGCTATGCACGCTTTGTCGACCCGTAATGATGATCCGCAACATGCGTCGCGTCCTTTCAGCGCCAGCCGTGACGGTTTCGTCTTGGGTGAAGGTGCCGCTTGTTTGATTTTAGAGGAACTCGAACATGCAAAGGCACGTGGAGCTAAAATCTATTGCGAAGTTGCAGGTGTCGGTATGTCTGCCGATGCCCACCACATCACCGCCTCTCATCCCGAAGGCTTGGGCGCGCGGCTTGTGATGCAGAACGCATTGGAAGATGCAGGCATGGCCCCGGAAGACATTGACTATATCAATGTGCACGGAACGTCGACCCCAGTTGGTGACATTTCAGAAGAAAAAGCAATCAAAGCGCTCTTCGGCGAGCATGCTTACAAACTCAATATCAGCTCGACGAAGTCAATGACAGGTCACCTGCTCGGTGCAGCCGGTGCCGTGGAAGCCATGGTTTGTGTTCTTGCTGTGCAGAACGATATCGTTCCCCCCACCATCAATCACGTGGAAGGAGATAACGATGAGAACATCGATTACAATCTGAACTTTACTTTCGGTAAAGCGCAGAAACGTACGGTGCGCGCAGCGTTGAGCAACACGTTCGGTTTCGGCGGACACAATGCTTGCTGCATTATGAAGAAATACGCTGAGTAATTGTTACTTCACGTGTCGGTATGATGAATAATCTTTTCGACCGGATAAAGCTCCTCTTCCGTAAGGATAAGGAGCTTTATTCGTGTTTGTACAGAATCTTGGGTTTTTACCCGAAACGTATTGACTACTACAAGATTGCCCTGACGCACAAGTCACAAGTCTATCGTACCAAACAAGGGCTTGCGCTGAACAATGAGCGGTTGGAGTTCCTTGGCGATGCAGTCTTGGAAACTGTTGTGAGTGATATTGTTTACCGACAGTTCGTGCGCAAGGACGAAGGCTTTCTCACCACTACGCGGAGCAAAGTCGTGCAACGCGAGACCCTTAATCGCGTGGCTATCGAAATGAAGCTCGATCGCTTGGTGCGGAGCGTGGCAAACAGTGCCTCGGCGCACAATAATTATATGTATGGGAACGCCTTTGAGGCTTTGGTTGGTGCCATATATCTTGACCAAGGCTTCGGACGCTGTCTCTGGTTTTTCCGTCACCGCGTGTTGGGTAAGTATGTCGACCTCAGTAGCATGGCTCGTCATGAGGTGAACTTCAAGAGCAAGTTGATCGAGTGGTGCCAGAAGAACAAGGTGAGCGTTGTCTTTCCCTTGAAAGACGAGACAGTCGAAGGGAGCAACAGTCCGGTGTTCCGAAGCGAGGTTATCCTTGAACGTATTCCTGCTGGTCGTGGTGAGGGTTATTCTAAGAAAGAGAGTCAGCAGAATGCCGCCAAGGAGGCTTTGGACCGCATTCGTCGTGATGCCAAGTTCGCTAATCGAGTGCTGGCAGCCCGCGACTTACATATCAAACAGGCTGCTGAGGCTGAAGCTGCGGCGCAACCGGCGTCTTCAACCCTTCAACAAGCAGATTCTGCCAAGCCTTCGCGTCGCCGGCGTCGCAAGAAAGCTGAAACGCCAAAGACGCAGCAAGAAACCACAGCCACCATGCCGGTAGTAGCTGCCAGCGAGCAAAAGAAACCGCAGCGACGGAGACGACAGGCCGATGCGGAAAAAGTACCGGCGGCCACACCCGACCGCGAATCCATAATCCGGGCTGCCGAGGAGGCTGCTTTCCGTGAGCACGCCGAAGACGTCCATTGACCATTCGGCTTTTTCAAATTCGGTCCGCATAGTTTCCGAGGAAAACCATAGACGTCCTGTGGGACAAACCGCTTAGGCAGAAGTTCTTTTTGTCTTGTGTCGAAAGACTGTCAGACCGTTCCTAAAAACAGGCGCAGTGATTGAATGAACAGTCACTGCGCCTGTTTTTTATCGTCAACTGTTCTGTCTTTTGCGATGTATGATGGGTGAAAGTGTTCGCGGTTTTTGTAAATTGCAAATTATACTTTGCAATTTCTTGGATACTTCTGCATGCTCGCTTGCCGGTACGATAGTTTCAAGACAAGGAGAATATGTATTTTGAGCCGTTGATCAGGTAAAATGAGGCAAGGGCATGGAATTATTGGTAATTTTTGGCATGTTTTCGCTAAGGTATATAAAAAAAGGGATACCGCTGTATCCCAACCTTTGTAAACCTTAAATCTAATACTATGAAAAACACAGTGCAAAGATACGCAGTTCCCCGAAAGCTGCAAGGATATGTGGTCTAAAAAATATGCTTTATAACATGTTTTGATACTTTGATAAGTTTATTGTAATCTATGTTTGTCAATTTTGTCCGTATTTATGAAGTGTTGTACACAGAAGTTCCAGTCTTTGCCAGTGCAAGAAATTTGAATAAGCCGGTCATGCGTTCTCCCATGTGGCAAAAAAGTGTTACATTCGCTCCTATGAAAAGGTTCGATCCCCATTCGCTGTGGCGCCCTGTCGTATGGGTATGCCGTTTTCGCTACCGGCGTGGCTACGGGGTTCACTCTCCGTTCGCCTTCCAGCTTATCACACGCGTGTTCTATGAGCGCGGCGAGTTTTATGCTTACCGTCCGTTGGCGGCGTTGCGGCGGACTGAGACTTGCGGGCAATCGGAGCGACTCGACCGGCTCATTCTGCGTCTTGTCAATGACGTGCAACCGAGCCATGTCGCACTTTGGGGCGACATGGTCGGCATGACGCGGCATTATGTCGTAGCTGGTTGTCGTCGTGCCCGTATTGACGAAATCGGGTGCGGCGATTTGCCTGATGGGAAGCACTATGACATGCTTTTTGCCCGTCGTCCTGAGGCTGTGCAATCACTTTTCGAGACTTTTGCGGCCCAGGCACCCGACCAGGCGGTAGCCGTATTCGAAGGCATCCATCGGAGTCGACGCCGTATGGCACAGTGGAAGGCCGCGTGTCGCCATCCCCGTGCGACTGTCACGTTCGACCTCTATGATCTTGGAATCATCTTCCTGCATCCTAAGTTAAACCCACAGCATTATCTCGTAAACTTTTAAGAAAATGAAAGCCAATTCTTCGACGCAGTCTGACTTTGCTCTCACATCGCTGACCGACGGAAGTCTCGTCCCGAAAGCCGATGCCCGCGTTGAGGCCTACGGTACAGTTGACGAGCTCAACAGCCACGTGGGCCTCTTGCTTGCCGCTGTCTCCGATGAGTCGCTTTGTCACGATCTCCTTACCATCCAGCGCGAACTGTTCGGGGTTGGCGGTCTTCTTGCTCAGCCCGATGCCGAAGTTGCGCCGTGGGTTGCCGAAGCGTCCGCCCGCTGGTTGGCAGAGAGCCGCCGCTTGCTTGCTGCCTCGCCCTGTGTGCGGGCCTTTGTTCTGCCGTCGGGAAGTGAGGCTGCCTGTCGCGCACACGTCTGCCGCACCATCTGTCGCCGGGCAGAGCGTCGCGTGTGCGCCCTGCTCCCTGTGCCGGCCACGCTTGCGGCACAGGACTACCTGAACCGTCTGTCCAGCTACTTTTTTGCCTTGGCTCGTCGTCTGAATATGCTTGCCGGTTGTGCCGAAAAGACATATCGGCCTCTGCCGTCCTTCGGAAATCATGTCAGAAAGGAAGACGGAGTTTCCGGGGGTGCAGGATAAGAAAAAGCAAGGACGGGCCGGCTGTCCCCGTTCCGTACCGCTCATCCCTATTGCTATATGACGCAAGCCCTTGCCAGCATGAATCCTGTTTATGCCCCTTACTTATGGCAACGGATCAGCTGCCTGCGATGGCCACACGTTCATCATGACGCTTCCTGCCTTCCTCCAAGGCTATGCCCTCCGCAACAAGCTGGTCGGGGGGGGAGGATGGCTCATGCTAAAAGGTTTAATGGGGAATTTCGTGGCCGATCCCTTATATCACGCCTCCGGCGAAGGAGTTCGAGGCAGGTTACGAATCTGTACATCCGGCCAGCCGCCAGGCCTCGGGTTTCGATGCAGCCTGACACTCACGGAATGAATGGTTTGAGGCGACTGGAGCGTGCCGACGAATGCAGCGTGGTGGCGGGTCGTGCAGCGCGCCCGATGGCTTATGTGCCCGATATATCCGGGCGGGAGTACTGACCGGAAAAACAAGTTGGCTGACAGAAAATTCTAGATGGCTGACAGGAGGAACGGGTCGTTCTGCTTGAAACTCGACAGCAGGCTTGCCCCGGTGCGGAATAAGTCTGTGAAATCCGAAGCGCCGGCTGACGTTTATACCGTGACGAGGAGGGAACTTAATATATAATAATGTGTATCTCAAAAGAAACATGCTTCTTTTTTGCACTATTTCAGGAACGTCCAAAGAAATTTCTCGCTGATTTATACGCTGTGACAGGAAAAATAGTATTTTTGCCGCAAATTTGAAAAACGGTTTCTAATCACATAAATACTATGTACTGGACATTAGAATTAGCGTCGAAATTGGAGGACGCTCCTTGGCCCGCCACAAAAGAAGAGTTGATTGATTACGCCACCCGTTCCGGAGCGCCGATGGAAGTGATCGAAAATCTCCAAGAGCTGGAAGAAGAAGGGGAAATATACGAGACAATCGAAGACGTCTGGCCGGATTATCCCACAAAGGAAGACTTTCTTTTCAACGAGGACGAGTATTAAGTCAAAAATCGGCGTAACGTATTGAACAACAGACTGAAAATCAACAGAAGTGGGGACAACGAAAATCCCCACTTTTTCGTTTTATCGCCTTTTGTCGCCTAATAACTGTCCCCAAAATCGTTATCTTTGCATCGCATATTCCTAAAAAGTGGATAGTAAATTATGGGAAGAGTAAAGGCAAGCAAATTGGCGGGCAAGTTTTATTTGCGAAAGGACAGAAAGCCCGATGTAAATGGAAAGTTACCTATCTATCTTGAGTACGTGATGGGCACGAAACATGCACGGACGGAAACGGGCGTTTGGATTGAGGAGGCTTATTGGGATGAGGCCAACAAATCCGTAAGCAGGAAACACCCTCAAAGTGCAAGATTGAATAATCTGTTGGAACAGAAGCGGCGTATCATAGACGAACAGATTTATGAGTTCATGCAGAAGAACAGCAGACTTACGATAGATAATCTTCGGGCGATTGTACAGGGGCGGCCAAACGGCAAATCGGCAAAGACTGACTTTGTGAACTATGCCATAGAAACAATAGAGCAGGAGTATAAGTTGGGCAAAGTTGGCGTGTCTGTTCGTGACAATGCTTATTGCTCGTTGCACAAGTTCAGGCAGTTCTTGATGGATTACCAAAAGGAAGATTCCATCTATGTAAGCGAAGTTACGGTTGACTTGATTAAGGAATACATCTTTTGGCGGCAGCGGCAAGGAAACATCAATGCCACAATCAACAAAACGATAACACCTATCATCAAAGCCGCAAGGCGTGCCGTACTTGATAAACTGTTGGATGCTTCGGTTGCAGGAGCAATCGCCCAACTGTATTTGCCGACAAAGAAAGAGTTGGGAGATGAAGAAGATGAGGAAGTGCATTATCTGACAGAGGAACAGATGGCGGCATTTGTCTCTTTATATAATAATGTGAAATATCCGAGAACGAAAGATTATATGGATATGTTCTTGTTCTCTTTCAATGCTTGCGGCTTGCGTATTTCTGACATTATTACGCTTGAATGGCGCAACATTGACTTTGAGAAAAGGGAACTGAAGAAAATACTCTATAAAGGGGATGTGCCTCATACAATCTTTCTCAATGACAATGCTATCAAGATTTTGGAGCGTTGGAAGGGAAAAAGTGTAAGTGATAGGTTTGTTTTTGGCTTGCTTCCTGATGATTTTGACCTGCGAGATAAAGAGGAGCGGAAACGACAGAGGTTGAACAAGAACAGGGCAATACTCACTTCGCTTAAAACATTAGGCGACAAAATCGGCTTGCCGTTTAATCTCACAATGCACGTTGCAAGGCATACATTCGCCGTTTGGGCCTTAAATAGGGGTGTGGATGTGCATAAGATTAGCCGATTGATGGGGCATAGCAGTGTTATGGTGACAGAAAAGGTGTACGCAAAGTTTATGCCTAAGACTTTGGAGCAGGAAGTGCAAGACAAATTGAACTTTAATGTGTTGTAGCGTCAAACAATCAATAGTTCGGGGAGGCTTAGACGGCCTCCCTTTATACTATAATAAGGTATACAAGTCGATTTGTCTATACAAACTTTTGTAATGAGCAAATATTGAAACATTATTTAACGATAAATATTTGCTTTCAGGGCGATTTTTTACTACCTTTGCACTCGCAATCTTGAAGGACATGCAGATTGTGGTAGTGAAGTGTGCTACCGAGAGGAACTTCTTAGAAGTCACCCGCCAACCGTGTTACTATTTAAACGGTGGTCTAATGTCCGTAACTAAAAACAAAATAGAAATATGGAAAAGTTTTTATCCATGCGCCGTAGTTACGGCAATCCCCAAAATCAGACTGTTACCGTTGAGATGGACAAGTTTAACAAACTTGTCGAGTGTGTTTATGCTCTTGCTGACGAAGTAAGGGGCATGAGGTCGTTGTGTCAATCTTCTACTGTGATTTACACGAACAAAACTATCAAGGAAGTTTTAGGAATTCAGGACAAACTTCTTAAAAAGTATCGTGACGATGGCTTGTTGTCTTTTCATCAGGTCGGCGATAAGTTTTGGTATACTCACGATGATGTTCAGCAATTCTTGTCGAAGCATTATTATCCTGCCTTCGCTACGGCAAGTTAATCCAATCTAACCAACTTAATTTTAGTGATTTAATTGTCTTTATCTGCATACGAAGGTATGTAGTACGGCCATCACTATGTCTTGAAATTAGTATTAATCATTAAATAAATTTTGTTATGAAAAAATTTTTTGAGTCTAAAACGAAGGAAGGAAAAGTGTCGGAAGTTGCAGCAAAATTGGCTTCTAATGTGAGAGAACTTTATTTGAAACATGGAAAGTTAAATGTGGGTTCATTAAACTGTTTTTATAAAATAGGAGTATTTGGTGGTGATAAGATTCATGTATTTGAATCGTGCATTGGAAATGATTTGGTTGAAATGATAGAAAATTCAGATAAAGTAGCTGTTCATTTTTTCATTGAAGAAAATGGCAATGCTTCTAAGGTTCAAATAGAATATAAGAATATATCGCAATATGAATGGGAGGATTTCTACTATGATTATGATGGAATGAAGGGCAATGGTGTTTGCTTTTGTTTTATTTTTAATGGAGACATTGATCATTGCCTTCATTGGCTTCATCTTGAAGCTGCATAAGTAATTGTAGTATGATTGAATCGCTTACCCCTCCGCTTTGAAAAGAATTTTAAGTGCTATATTGATGCGTAATCAATGATAAATATACCTGATTTACAGAATGTTATATACGTATCCACGCTCTTATTATGCTTTTCAGTAGTAAGAGGGGTAGGCTTTACCTCGGATGGCTGTGTTTCAAAATTTTCCATGAAAAATTTTCAGTATAGACTTACAATGCTTGATAAACTTTTTACTCTCGGCCATATTTATTGTATATAATAAATAAAAATGAATGATATGAGCAAAAGACAGTACAGAGAGTTAGACGATTCTGTGAAGCAGAAAATCAGTCAAAGTATGAGAGGACGCTCCAAGAGTGAGTCTCACAAGGAACACATTTCAAACGGGTTGAAACAGTATTGGAAACAGATACCGAACAAACCTTTTGATGAAAAATGAGGTTAAGGGAGGGGTGGCTAATACTATCCCTCCATTATAATTGACAGTAAAAGCGCAAGTATGTATTTTCAAGATAGTAAGAAATTTGAAGTCAGTATTTCCACACAGTCTTATTCGGATAAGAACTTGATAAAGTGGGATTCGGTGGAATATCAGCGGCAAAGTATCACTGTTGAGGAGTTTGCCAAATTGATAAGGGAAGGATATTGCTTTTGCCATAGTTTCAAGACGAATGGGATATTATTTGGATTGTCAGAGAAGAAAGATGCAAAGTTTCTTTCCGCTGATATGGTGTTTGTTGACATTGATGACAGCGACATTGAGATGAATGATTTTGTGGATTGTTTGGTTAAGAAACCAACTTTGTATTACACAACTCCAAACAATCATACGGAGAAGTCAAACTATAAATACAGATTCCGTTTGTGCTATTTGTTCAGCCTCCCGATATATACGGTAGAAACATATCATTCTCTTTATGATGGCATAGCTGAAAGCATAAGGAAAGATATTCAGGGTATTGAAATAAAGGATAATTGCGGACGGACACCAAGCCAACAATTTAGTGGTAATGCGAAAGCCGAATGTGAGTTGTATGTTACAGATAATGTTTTTTCGCATTCTGACTTTCCGTTTCTGAATAATAATGCTCTTTCTTCTTCCTCATTATCAATCTCAAATGGAAAACTATTAAAGTCAGCAAAGAAAGATAATGATGCGGTAATTGAAGTAGAAGATTTAGTCATAGCAGACAGAGGCTTTATAAGTGATGTCAATTCACTTTCTCCTTATGATTTGATAGATAAGTATAGAACAAAGTACAGATATTTTACGCATACAGAACTGCATTATCAAGATGGATATGCCCTAATTCCGTCAGATTATCAGGAAATTTACCGCCAAACCTACATTGATTCTTTCATTAAAAACAACGGAGATGAAACAAAATTTTCAGTTGTAAAGAAATTGCGTGACGGCGATAATCGTCGGAAGAAACTGTATATTGCAGGTTTGATAATGAAGAAGATTTTGCCGAGTATTACATTTGAGCATCTGTTGTATAACCTGATTTGCGAGCGGACATACTACTATGACAATTCTGACAGAGTTCTATCTAACAAGGTGTTGGCAAACATTGCAAGGAATGTAGTAAAAAAGCCTTTGGAGGATATACGGCTACAAAGTAGGCGGAAGAAAAGAAAGTTTGAAGTGGATAAATCATATTGTGCATTGCACGGAATATCGCCCAATGCGATGAAAAATAAAGTACGGAAAATGCTGAAAGATGAAGAGATAGGGAATGCTTACGATTGTTCTTTGTCTGTATCTGAAAACCTCGCAGCATTCAAGAAAATGGGAATAAATGTGGGTAAATCAAAGTTGTATCGGTGGTGTAAGGAGAACGGTATTAACACAAAGGGTTTGAAGGAAAAAGTGTGTTATCACGATCCTTATGCGGAGTTGGAAGAATTTACGCACTACTATTTTTGCGCAAGAACACTCAAAGAAAAGCGAGAGCTTAGAATTATCATTAGTAGGTTGCGGAAGGAGTTGGCAGAAGCAGCATAGTCAACTCTTTCTGCCCCTGCCTCCTGCCTTTTGGTGCAGCACACCTTTCCTAATGGTACACTTTGAATTTTGGTATGGCTTAGACGGCGATAAACCATAGTTGCGCAGCGAGCCGTATGTTATTCCAAGTTCTTCCGCAGAATGGAATTCATATATGTTGGCGATGCTGCCGTAATACTCATGCACATCACCAATCTGCAAATGTATAACCGTGCGTTCTTTCTTTTCTGTTGCTTCCATATATACTTTTTCTTGCAAAGATACGGGAAATATGGCAAATAATAAATATAAATCATTTATTTTAGATTCTTTAGCTTTGCAAACTTGCGTATGTTTAGTAAATGTCATACCTTTGCATTGTGATAATCAAGTGAAACAACTAAATGCAAGTAAATATGAAAGCAATACAATTTAACAGCGCAAACGTAGTTAAGTCAGCAATCAAGTGCATGGGTTTTGAAATGGATGCGGCAACTTCCATCAGCAAGGGAATGATGATTGAAACATTGAAGAGGCGTATGATGCGTGGTGAAGTGGTAAGGTTTTGCTATCAGAAGTTAGACGGTTCTATCAGGTATGCAGTCGGAACACTTCAATTGGATGCGGTTAAAGCCAATGTGGCAGGCGCAGGAATTCCGAAACGCTTTTATGGAATGTTCGCTTACATTGACCTTCAAAAGATGGCATGGCGAGGGTTCAAGGAAGAAAGGATTATCGGTATTGTGGATTAAGTGAATGGGGCTTTGTCAAGCTCCATTTTTTCGTTTCTTACTTTTCCAAGTCAGAATAATAATGTTCTTTTCTCTTTTTTATATTGTTCTGAAATGGAAAAACAGAGAAAGATGATATGTAATAAATAAAAGTCATTTCTTTAGATCTCTTTAGCTTGAGAAATTTGCCCGTATTCAGTAAATGTCATATCTTTGCATTGTAATTAAGAAACAAAGTAATAACAATCAAAGTCAAACGATATGGCAACGATAGAAATAATCAACAAGGCATTAGAAGCTCTGAAAAATCACGATTGGTATTGGATGATGGCAGATTATTCACATCCTGCAATGGACTACGCAAGAGGGAATATGAGATATTTTGTTGAGTTGGTTGCTACAATTGCCGATTCAGGCGTAAGAAATGCCTTGCGTGAACTTTGGAAGGCAACATACGAAAATGTACACAAGAATATGTGGAGCAAGGATGAAGAAGCCAACAAGCAGTATGAGATAAAGAAAGCGGAGTTGATGGCAATCATACTTCCAACTAACCTTCAAATGGCTGCATAATATGGAAATGGCACAATACATAATGGGCATACTCAAAGCAAAGTTGATGGTGGTTTGGTCTTGGGGATTCAATTCCCCAATGGCTATCCGCAATGGGTTGCGTTTCAAAGTGCAGGGCTTTAAATTTCGTGGCGTTGTTGAGGTTGCCTACAATGAAGGAAAAGATTTGTTTGAGGTATCGTTTATCAAACGTGGCAAGGTTGTTGATGTAATTACGGACGTGTATTTGGATATGTTGGTTGACGTGATAGACAACAAGGTTGAAAAGACTGCCGATTATAAAGAGAGGGTTGAACAAACATATTCACTTTCTCCACAGATTTGAATATGAACTAAAAATCAAGAAATTACAGATATAGTAAGGTAAAAGTCATTCAAAAACAAGTCAAATCATGTAAAAGTGAACTTTATGAAACAAATAAACCATAGATACCAAACATCAGATTATATGGAGTGGGATGTAATGTTGTCTCTAATCCGAAAACTATATCGAGATAAAAATTACCGTATGTCTTTGTTAATAGGTTGCGGTTGTTTCTTTGGTCTTAGAATATCTGATATTCTTTCCTTGACATGGGAAATGCTGTTGAATGACGATAGATTTGTACTGAATGAAAAGAAAACAGGGAAGCGGCGCATTGTGAAAATCAATGCAGACTTTCAAAAGCATATTTTGCAATGTCATGGCGCATTGAAAATAAGCAATAATGGCGAAAAGTGCTTTATTAGTCAGAAGAAGATGGTTTATTCCACGCAACGTATAAATGTTCTTTTTAAAGAGATTAAGAAGCAATACGGTTTGAAGATAGAACATTTCAGCACTCATACAATGAGAAAGACATTTGGCAGAAAGGTATTTGAAAGTGCAGGTGAAAATGCAAATATGGCGTTAATGAAGTTGTCTGAACTGTTTAATCACTCCAATGTTAGCATAACGAAAATATATTTAGGTATTCGTGAGCAAGAACTATTGGAAACATACGATTTATTGGACTTTTAAGTCTAAATTGCAGACATTTGCAGTTTTATTTCAAGCAAACGAGCGTCTTCCCAAAGAAAATCGCTATCTTTGTTGCGCACATTAGCAAATAGTGTGCGGATATATTGAAAGAAAGCGCATTTTCGCTTTATCTCGTAAGCGTGAACTTCGACAACTCACAAAGTAAGAACGGGATAATGTGGGAAGGACGCTCTCTTGGTGTGTATTCGTATATCAACACGAAATGCATCCAAGTGGGGTTGTCTGTTCTCCTTATTCTTCTTACAGGGAGTCAAGCCCTACGCTTGGAATAAGGCTGAATGGTGGCCTCACTTTTCTTCTTTATGCCTTTTTAATCTAAGCTGAATTCAACTTGCAAATGCAACAGAATTCTGATTAAT
>UMBE01045549.1_pt1 | contig 28028 bp, 20 predicted proteins | sample 1963881 | NCBI WGS metagenome assembly UMBE01 (sample SAMEA4835933, study PRJEB28245) | human gut metagenome | biome: gut microbiome; material: fecal sample | place: Denmark | collected 2008 | reverse complement strand
CGCTTCTGTATCATATAGGCGCGTAGTTGCGGATTTGAGGATAGCATGAACTTCAAAGAAAAATCCGGTCCGGCATCTCCCCACCATTATTCTCCGAATCTCAGATGAAACAGAAAACCTGCATTCGCCGAGAAATACCGGACCGGAATATGTATCCGAATGTTATTTATTCAAAGGTTTGTACTCGGTTTTCGTGTTGCCATCTTCACTACGGACTCGGAAAATGAGGCAATATCCCTGTCCTGCAACGAAAGGAATGAGCGCAGTGACATCGGCGCCTTCGGGTGAACAAATGCCTTCGACATCGGAGGAGGGACGCCAACTGATCCAAAAGTCCCCCCAATCCTCAGGGCCGTAACCATTCGCGATTTCCTCATCGATTTCGGTCTGCGTGTGAGCGCCGATGCGATACGATGTGGCCAGGGAGGCCTTGACATGAACCGTTACCTCGGCAGTACCGTCGCCGTTGTCCGTCAGGTTCTTGATGTCGCCCAGCGTCAACGAAATTTCGGTCTCCGGAGTCTCCGTGCGGAATTCCGCCTTCGTATATGCATAGTCGTATACCTTCAACTGGTCTTCATTGTTCGGGTCCACGTAAAACGCCAAGATCACGTAATCAGTCTTGGGCTTCAGATCGCCGTCATAATTGCTCCACTCTGCCGTACCCTGCTTGGCGATCGACTTCACGTAGTCCGACATCGTCATCTGCTTATCAACCGCAATATTGTTCAGGCCATAATAAACGCCCTGAATATACGATTCCGGCTCGAAACTCTCATAGGTAGATTTCGTCGTAATCCAGGCGCAATACCATTCGTCCGCACTCTGGGGTGTCACGGTAAAGGTCACCCCCGTGGTCGTAGGCTGGATGTTCGTAATCTGGAACTGGTCGGGAACGTCCGGAGCCTTGGTCGTCAGGAACTCATAATAAACGACTTCCTCATCCTGAGAAAGGTCGTAAGCCGCCACTACGTACGAGTAGCTCGACGAAAGTCCCGATAGCGACCTCTCGTACACACCCTTCTGGGTTTTGTTCCCGATGTAGGGGTCCTGTCCGTAATATTCGATGAACTCCCAGCCTTCAAGCATCTTTCCGTCACGCTCGACCTCGGATTTGGGAAACACGTTCACGTAGTAGTCCACCGTATCGTCGCTGGGCGTAACCTTCACCTTAGCCGAATTGTGGGTGATATCGGTTACCGTGATCTCGATTTTGAAATCGCCCGGCGTCGGCCCATCACCCTCCTTCTGCGTCCTGACGGTCTTCTTGACCACAGCTCCGACTTCTTTATTCTGATAGCTGAAAACCACCACCGTATAATCGGTATCAGCCTTCAGCCCGGTTGCCGAAACATCTTTCTTGCCCATGTAAAGACACTTGTCGAAATCCGAACGTGCGACCATTTCGGCAACAAGCTCCTCGTCGGCAAGTCCTTCGACGGAGGAAGATTCCGTCACTCCCGCAAAATAGGTCGTTTTGTCGTCCGACGGCGTAACCGTCACAGAAACGGAATTAGACGAGGCTTCCGGCGTCGCGATTTCAAACGTAACCGTCGGGGGGGGGACATCCGTCTTGTCATCGTCGCATCCAAAACCGAGAAGCGCCGCCCCGCAAAAAAGCCAGCCGAATAAGTAATTAAATTTTTTCATAAATACAAAGGTTTTAGTTTGGTTGGTAAATAGTTTTTTTTTCATTACCCAAATATATCATTTTTATTTTAATTATGCAACGATTTTTAATTAAAAAAGCTCCGCCTGTCTGAAAATTCAGACGGGCGGAGCTTGCAATGCCTCGGTCACGGGGACAGGCTAACCCCGGAAGCCGGGCGATCAGCGGGAATCCCAACCCACCGCATCGGCACCGCCACCAATCGGGACAGGCGGATCGCGGTCGCAACCATCGACTCTCCCCGGCTACACGTGCAGCGGTTCGACGGGGCGGATGCAGGATCGAGTTTCTGCGGATCAGTGCGTAAATACGCGGCCTTTCTGCTTGATCTGCTTCTCGTATTTGATACGGGAATCGGTCGGATACTCCAGCTTTTCAAGCTCGGCCACAGCGTTCTTGATGTCGTCGATAAGCATGTCGATCATATCGCGCGACGTACCCTGGCGAACGACCACACGCATTACGACCAGATTTTCCAGGTTCTCAGGCATCGTATAGGCCGGAACCATCCACCCGCTCTGCTGCAGCAGAGCCTGCAGGTCGTAGAGCGTCCACTTGGCCTTCTTGTCGTAATCGGGATTCATATACCAGATGAACAACGGATTGACCAGCTTGTCGGCATAGTTGCGGAAGCACTTCATCTTGCCGATCTGATCGTGGCAATAGGTGGCGATGTCCATCGAATTCTGCTGAATCTCCTTGTAGCCCTCGAATCCCAGGCGAAGGAAATTGTAGTACTGTCCCAGCACCTGGGCCGCCGGACGCGAGAAGTTCAGACCGACCTGCGTGATATTCGCGCCCAGATAATTGACGCTGAACGACATCTCATCAGGCAGGTACTTCTTGTCCTTCCAGACTACCCAACCCAGGCCCGGATACACCAGACCGTACTTGTGACCCGACGTAGAGATCGAGAGCACCCACTTCAGGCGGAAGTCCCATTTCACCTCGGGATTCAGGAACGGCAGGATGAAACCGCCGGAAGCGGCGTCCACGTGGATCGGAATTTCGAAGCCGGTCTTCTTATTGTAAGCATCGAGCGCCTTGTCGAGCGCCTCGACATCGTCGTTCAGACCCGTCCAGGTAACGCCCTGAATCGGTACGATACAGATCGTGTTCTCGTCGCACATGGCGAGCGCCTGCTCGGGATCGAGCGTCGGGTTCTTCAGCGTCAGAGGCACGGTGCGCAGTTCGATTTGCCAAAGCTGGCAGAACTTCTCCCACACCACCTGGAAACCGGCGCTCATCACCAGATTCGGTTTGTCGAACGGTTTGCCCGCAGCCTGGCGACGCTTGCGCCAGCGCAGCCACGCGGCCACACCGCCCAACATACATGCCTCCGAAGAGCCGATACCGAGGGCGCCTGCCTTCCACTGCGCCTTCTCCGGAGTATTCCAAAGATTGGCGATCATGTTGATACAGCGTCCATTCATAACGGCAATGCGGGGATACTCCGTTTCGTCGATATAGTTTACACTGATTGCTTCATTCATAAGTCGGGTAGCGTATTCGTCCATGTAGGTAGTCACGAACGTCGCCAGATTCAACCGGGGCTGAGTCTGGGGGTAAGTTTCGTCTTTGACGATCTGATATGCAATTTCCGGGCGCATCATTCCCTGGGGGATCACATCGGTGGGAGCAGGCTCGAGCACTTCTTTCGATCCGAAAACTGTCGTCAGCAGTTCATCATTGTTTCGTTTCTGGTTCATACGCTATAATTATTTTGGTTCGTAACAGAAGAATGACACAAACTATGCCAGGAGGCAATCCCGCCTCCAAACATTTTCAGAAGAACATCCGACACATTCGCAGATAAAACCCCGAAATAACGAAATTCAACGACCCGGAATCCTGCGATTATACATACTTTCGGAAAGGTCGGACGTACTCGGCAAAGCCGCCGGACGCACCGGTCGGACTCTGTTCCCGTTTTTATCGCCCCCGCAGAAGACAGGGAGCCTCCGGCATAAAAAAAACGAACTCATTTGTTTTATTCTGTTCTCATTTTCACTACCTTTGTAATAATTTTTATCCACCCTTTATAAAATAGGTAAAAACTTTTGCGGCATGGCAGCATATTTTAACATTTTTTTGATCGTCATGGCCCTGCTGGCCTTGGCGGTTTACATCGCACTCCACTATTTCGAGGCCGGATACGGCTATCTCTTCAACCGTAAATACGGCTTTCCGATCCCGAACCGGATCGGCTGGGTGCTGATGGAATGTCCGGTATTCATCGCCATGACCGTTCTCTGGCTCCTCTCCGACCGCACGTGGGAGGCGGCGCCGCTGGCCCTGCTGATCCTGTTCCAGGGACACTACCTGCAACGGGCGTTCATCTTTCCGCTGCTGATCCGGGGCAATTCGAAAATGCCGGCCGGGATCGTGGGAATGGGCATGCTCTTCAATACGCTCAACGCCCTGATGCAAGGCGGCTGGATCTTCTATATCTCCCCTGCCGACTATTACGACGGCTGGTTTTCCAAACCCTATTTTTACATCGGAGCCGCACTCTTCGTCGCAGGCATGGTCATCAACCTCCACTCCGACTACATCATCCGCCATCTGCGCAAGCCGGGCGATACACGCCATTACATTCCCCGGGGCGGTATGTTCCGCTACGTTTCGTCGGCCAACTATTTCGGAGAGCTGACCGAATGGGTGGGCTTCGCCATCGCTTCGTGGTCATGGGCCGGGGCAGTATTCGCCTGGTGGACCTTCGCCAACCTCGCCCCCCGCGCAGCTTCGCTTTACAAACGATACGAAAAAGAGTTCGGGCAGGAATTCACCTCCCTGCACCGAAAGAGGATCATACCTTTCATCTATTAAGTTTTCAATTATGAGTAATTTGCAGGATTCCGTACTCTTCACGCCCTATCGTCTGGGGCAGGTTACGCTCCGCAACCGCACCATCCGTTCGGCAGCCTTCGAATCGATGGGCAAAGACTTCAGCCCCACGCAGCAGCTCAAGGACTACCACGTGAGCGTCGCCCGGGGCGGTATCGGCATGACCACGCTGGCCTACGCTGCCGTCTGCCGCAGCGGGCTCTCGTTCAAGAGCCAGCTCTGGCTGCGCCCGGAGATCGTCCCGGCGCTGCGCGACATCACCGACGCCATCCACAAGGAAGGCGCCGCCGCTTCGATCCAGATCGGTCACTGCGGTAACATGACCCACTACTCGACCGCCGGACAGATTCCCATCGGGGCTTCGAGCGGATTCAACCTCTACGCCTACACCCCCGTCCGCAAAATGCGCCGGGATGAAATAATGCAGGTTTCCAAAGACTTCGGCAAGGCCGTGCGAACAGCTCATGCCGCCGGTTTCGACTGCGTCGAGGTGCACGCCGGGCACGGCTACCTCATCTCGCAGTTCCTCTCGCCCTATACCAACCACCGCCGCGACGAATACGGCGGCTCGCTCGACAACCGGATGCGCTTCATGCGCATGTGCCTCGAGGAGGTGATGAACGCCGCCGCTGCGACGGGCACCTCGGTACTCGTCAAGCACAACATGTACGACGGATTCAAGGGCGGCATCGAGATTCCGGAGAGCATCGAGATCGCCCGCGAAATCGAGCGCTGGAAGGTCAATGGCATCGTTCTCTCGGGCGGTTTCGTAAGCAAGGCGCCGATGGCCGTGATGCGGGGTCTGATTCCGATCTACACCATGAGCTACTACTCGCCCCTCTGGTTGCGGGCCTTCATCCGCTACTGCGGCCCCTTCATGATCCGGCAGTTCCCCTTCTCGGAGTGCTACTTCCTGGAGGATGCCAAAAAATTCCGCGAAGCGCTGCAACTGCCGCTAATTTACGTGGGAGGTCTGGTGAGCCGCGAAGGAATCGAGCGGGCTCTGGACAGCGGGTTCGAACTGGTGCAGATGGCTCGGGCGCTCGTGAACGACCCGGCTTTCGTGAACAAGCTGCGCGAAGGCGATGCGGCGACCCGCAGCGAGTGCGACCACCGCAACTACTGCATCGCCCGCATGTATTCGGTCGATATGAAATGCTGCAAACATTGCGGCGACCTGCCCCGAAAAATCCGGGAGGAACTGGCAAAACTACCGTAATGACACGCAAGGGAACGATCGAAAAAGGGAGCCGGACCGCTCTGGTGACGGGTGCCGGCAGCGGCATCGGGCGCTGCATGGCCAGGCGGCTGGCCGAACTCGGATACCGGCTGATCCTCGCAGGACTCGATCCGGCGAAACTGGAAGCCGCAGCCGAAGAACTCCACGAACAATACGGATTGGCGGTAGAGGTCATCCCGATCGACCTGGCACGACCCGAAGCCGCACACGAACTTTTCGAGCGGGTACAGGCTCTCGGCCGTGAAGTCGATGTCCTGGTCAATAACGCCGGAGCTTTCTCGTTCCGCGACATTCTGCAAACACCCGTCGAGCGGATCGAAAGAATCCTCTGCCTCCACGCCCTGACCACGACCCTGACCTGTCGGCTGTTCGGCACCGAAATGGCCCGCCGGGGCTGCGGAGGACATATCCTCAACATGGCCTCCTACTCGCTTTGGATGCCCTGGCCGGGACTGGCGCTGTACAGCGCCAGCAAATCCTACCTGCGTGGTTTTTCGGTAGCTTTCGCCAAGGAGGTGCGCGAACAGAACATCCGTGTCACGGCCGTCTGCCCGGCAGGTGTGGCCACCGACCTCTACGGACTGCCGCCCCGCTGGCAGCGTATCGGGCTGCGGCTAGGTGTGCTCATCACGCCGGACAGTTGCGCCCGGCGAGCCTTGAAAGCCCTATGGCGAGGACGCCGCTGCTGCGTACCCGGCTGGTGGAACCGGCTTTTCATACCCTTCTGCCGTCTGATGCCGATGTGCGTACTCCGGGTTGCCCGCAAGTACACGATGAAGCTTCAACGCTAACACACAGAACCCGATAAAAAAGAAGATAGACGGCCATGAAAAAATGGATCAAGATTCTGCTCGTCACCCTCGGCATCATCGCAGTACTCGTCGTGACGACGATTCTGCTGTTGCCTCCCATCGCGAAAAACTACCTTGAAAAACACAGCAAGGAACTCGTCGGTCGGCAAATAACCATCGAAAAGTTGCGGTTCAACGTACTCAACGGCAAACTTCGCATCGACCGGATCGCCATGCTCGAGCCGGACGACTCGACGACATTCGCATCGCTGGGAAATTTCTATACTCGAATACACCTGCTGCCCCTGCTGCGCCAGCGGATACACATCGACGCCGTACTGATCGACAAACCCTACCTGAACGTCTATCAGGATGGCACCAGCTTCAATTTCGACGACCTGCTGAACCGATTCCTGACCCCTGCGGACACAGTCGAAAAGGCCCCGTCGAACCCCTGGACAGTCGATATCGACGACATCAAGATACACAACGGCGAGCTGACTTACAAGGACATGCAGCGTAACGTCACGTGGGGCTTCAACGAGCTCGACATCGACGTACCGGGACTGCACCTCTCCGGACACGAACGGACGGACATGGGCATCGTGTTCAACTTCTCACGGGGCGGTTCGCTCCGCACCTCGCTGGAATACGACCAGGCGACGGCCGACTACGACCTCAGCCTGCTGCTTTCGAACCTCTCGCTGGCAGGCACGGCGGCCTATTTCAATCAGGTGATCGACATCGGCTCGGTAGAGGGCCTCGTCACGCTCGACCTGCATGTGAAAGGCAACGCCAACCACCTGCTCGACCTGCGCACGTACGGCATAGCGGCCGCATCGGGGCTGAAACTGCGCGACAGCCGCGACAACCGGATCATCGACGTCGATACGCTCAATTTCGACCTGCGGGACGGCAATCTGGGCACGATGCAGTACGATATTCGCCGAATCTATGCCGCCGGCATCCGCACCCAGTTCGAAATCTACCGGGGCGGCGGCAACAACCTGCTCGCTCTGATCAAAGCTCCCGAAGAGCGTCCGACGGAAACGGAAGCGACCATCGACGGTGAAACGACCGTAACCATCGAACGCGAAGAACCGGCCACGACGCAGCTCAATTTCACCGTCGGCGAACTGCTTCTGGACAAGGGAGAGATCGCCTTCACGGACAACACGTTCGAAAAACCGTTCCGATACCTCATTTCGGACATCCGGCTGTCGAGCCGCGACATCGATTTCAGCAAACAGAACGAACTGACGCTCGACGCCAAATTGCAACGCACGGGATCGGGCCATATCCGTTGGAAAGGCTCGCTTCAGAACCTCGACAACCACAACCTCATGGTCGCTCTGTCGAACATCAACCTCAAGGATTTCACCCCCTACTGCGAACATTTCACGGCCTACCCGCTCACGGGCGGCAACCTCACGTTCCGCAGCCAAAACATCATCGCTGACCGTTTTCTCAACGGCACGAACCACCTCGACATATTTCAATGCGAGGTCGACAAGAAACGCAAGGACCTGGAGCCTGAATTCAAGATTCCGCTCAAGCTGGGACTTTACATTCTCAAAGACCGCAAAGGACACGTCAAGATCGACCTGCCGGTGAAAGGCAACCTCGACTCCCCGGAATTCTCCTACCGCAAGATCGTGATGAAGGCGCTGGGCAACGTTCTGCTGAAAGTCGTGACGGCACCCTTCTCGTTCCTGACGGGCGGAGGCGACAATCTCGACCGCATCGAGGTCGATCCGCTGCAATTCTCCCTCAATACGGATCAATACGCCACGCTGGATAAGGTGGCCGACATACTGCGCGACAAGCCCGAAATGCAGATAGGCCTCGCGCAGCGGATCAACCGCAGCAAGGCCGTCGGACGGCTGGCAGAACTGAATCTCAAAATGGCCTGCTACAACTCGACCCTTCCGGCGGGCGAGCGGCTGTCGATGATCGACTTCGAACGGATCCAGGCGACCAAACTCAAATCGGACGAAGTGATGCGCTTCGCCGACTCGCTGCTCGCCCTGCGCGGCATCGACGGCAGCAAACTCTCCGGCAGCCGGAAAGCCCTCACGCTTTACGGAGACCAGGCCGTCGGACAGCTCGAAAAAATTCTCGTCCGCCGCGACAGCGCGATCGTCGAATACCTGACCCGATCGCAGGGAATACCCGTCACCGCGATCTCGGTACGGACGATTCCGGCACAGGAACTCGGCGATTACACGGGAAAAGATATTTATGCCATCCAGCTCGGTATGGAGGAAGAGAGCATCGACGTAACGGACGGCAATACGGCAGGCGATACGGAAACAACGGATACATCGGCTTCCGCGACGGCGGAAGTCCTCGCGACTGTACCGGAACAGGCGGCGGTACAACTCACGCAAACCGGAACTGCGAAGGAAACGGCGACTCCCGAACCTTCCGCTCCGACGGCAACAGCGACGCAGTCCACCCAGGCCGAGACTACGATCACCGAATCCGAGGCCGGAATTACGACGATAAAAACCCCGACAGCACATCCGGAAGAGCTGCAAACGAACGAATAACCGGAAACAGACCGAACAAACAAACGACGTAACGGGCACGTCGGACGGACAAACCACGACAGCGGGACAACGGTGCTAAGAACAAGGCCGCCACCGAAAAGCTCCTGCAACCGGGAAAAATCCGTCGGAAATTTCAACGAAGAACATCGCTGAAACCCGAAGCCGGGTCCTGCCCGGTGCATTCGGCCGGATAATTGCCGACAGGCCATAACGACACTACGAAACAGACCGACATGCTGCAAGGAATCGAAAATATCGTATTCGATCTCGGGGGCGTGATGATCGACCTCGACAGAGCACGCTGCGTGGAGGAATTCCACAAGATCGGATTCACCGAAATCGACGATTTGATCGACTCGTACCATCCGAAAGGATTTCTCGGACGGTTGGAACGGGGCGACGTGACGAACGACGACTTCTACGACTACGTGCGTCGGAGCGCAGGACGCGACATCGCGGACGATGAAATCCGCCGGGCCTTCACCTCCTTCCTGGCCGGCATCCCCCGCTACAAGCTGCAAATGGTGCGCACGCAGCGGGAACGGGGATTCCGGACCTATGCCCTCTCCAACATCAACGACGTGGTTTTTCCTTTCGTGCGAGACGTTCTCTTCACCCAGGAAGGTTTGCAACTGGACGACTATTTCGAGAAAGCCTATCTTTCATACGAAATGCACGAATTGAAACCCTCCCCCGAAATTTACCGCAAAATGATCGAAAAGAGCGGTATGCGCCCCGAAGCGACGCTCTTCATCGACGACAATGCGGAAAATCTTCACACGGCGCAGGAACTGGGATTCCACGTATATATGCCCCGGCCCCGCGAAGATTTCAGGTTTCTGTTCGATGACGGCCCGGGCAGATGATACCAAAAACGGAAAACCGTCATCCGAAACGAACGGCACATCGCTGCGATACGGGGAGGACATTCGGAATAATTCGAAACCGACTGCAAGCGGTTCGCTTGCAATAACAAAACGTTCCGGGATAACGGACGGTACGTCGTGGCACACGCGACCGGATATTCGAAATCCGGCCTGAAAAGGTCCCGAAACGGAAGTCGGGAAAAAGGAATCTCTCTTCGAAAAGATAATTTTAGCCGGAAAAGTTTGTTATAAACAAAAAAGACCTTATATTTGCACTCCGAAATCGCACTGATTTCCGCAATCGGCGGGACACACCTCGCAAGAGGTCCCCGGATTGGGAACGGGGTGTAGCGCAGTCCGGTTAGCGCACCTGCTTTGGGAGCAGGGGGTCGTGGGTTCGAATCCCGCTACCCCGACGAAGAAGCCTCCGGAAAAAGACTTCTTGCGTAGAGGCTCGAAAAAGAGGGAAATCAGTTACGGTGAAAAATATTGTTCGGGGTGTAGCGCAGTCCGGTTAGCGCGCCAGCTTCGGGAGTTGGAGGTCGCTGGTTCGAATCCAGTCTCCCCGACAAAAATCAAAACCTTTGCCTTAAAAGGCAAAGGTTTTTTACTATGGGCATACGACGGCTATTCATCGCCGAAAGTAAGGGTACAAGAAAAAAGGATTCCGCTTTATCAAGCGGGGTCCTTGATTTTTGTACACCCAATAAGAGACTCGTCCGGAAGCGAAGCAGAGCGACGCAATCCAGTTTTCCCGACCGAGAGAAGGGATACGAAAACATTCCTTTTTTCATTTCCGGACAGCGACATGTCACACGGCAAACGAACAGCGATAAAAAACTGCCTGCGGAACAGCTTTTGTTTGTGTATTTCCCATCAAGGAGCTATTTGACAAGTCGCGAAGCAACGCAATCCAGATTCTTATTTTTATTTTCCAACGGCAATTCGTTTATACAAAGGCGGATGAAGATAAAAAGTCATTCGCGAACGACTTTTCTTCGTTTCGTCCAAGGGTTGCTGCTATCGGGAAAGTGGAGAAAAGCGACGCAATCCGAGGCTTCGAAAAATCAGAGTAATCTTTCCTTTACGGGAATTTTTATCGTCGTAAACTGCCGTTGTAGTCGGCGAAAGGCCACACGGACACAAAGAGTTTCATCAGGGAGTTCTCAATTTCAGGTCTGCCCCTCTTCTTCCGAAAACCGCCATATCATCCGGCTTTTCGGCAAAACCGGGACTGTAGCTTACAGGCAAGGTTTTTCACAGCCACCCACCGAACGCAGCGGCTGCCCGACTGCGCATCGACCGTCTATCGGAACCGGCGGAGCATCTTCCCGAAATCCAGTAATGCACGGGGCACAAAATTTGCGGATTACCCAAACACATTCTATGATTTACCGATATGAAACTGATAAAAACCATCGAAGAACGATGGAGCCCCCGCTCATACGACTCCCGTCCCGTCAATGAAGAACAACTGGCATTGCTGTTCGAAGCGGCACGCTGGGCTCCTTCCTGCAACAATGCCCAGGAGTGGGCATATTACTATACGACTCGCGAATATCCGGAAGCTCATGCCCGGCTCGCGGAGTGCCTCACCGGAGGCAATCGAGCCTGGGCGCCCGATGCTCCGGTGTTACTGGTTTCCTGCGGATACAAGAATTTCCCGAGGACGGATGTCTATAACCGGCACTGGATGCACGATGTGGGCGCCGCGAACATCTCGATCGCCCTGCAAGCCGCCTCGATGGGAATGCAACTGCATCAGATGGCCGGCTTCGACGTGGAAGCCTGCGCCCGGCTGCTGGGCCTCGACACGGAAAAGATCGAACCTGTAACGATGATGACGCTCGGCTACCCCGGCCCGGCCGACCGGCTGGCGGAGCCGTTCCGCACCCGGGAAACGCTGCCCCGGGAACGCAAGGAAGTGAAGAGCTTCGTACATAAGCTCGAATAAGACCGGAACATCCGAACCGGAAAAAACCGTCCGCCTCACCGGACATAACGCAAAGAGAGGCTGTTTAACAAGTCCGATTTTAATGCTCCGTCGGAATGATCCTGACAGGGACGATTTTCAATTTCAGGGACCTGTTAGACAGTCTCTCTCCTATTGTGTTTCCGACTATTGCAATCGCTTGTAGTGACAGTACATCAGATGCTCCTGGTCGTCGTGCAGGTGCATACCGCCGCCCAGACAGAAACGCCACATCTTGCAATCGGCGCACTCCCCTTTGCGGGCCCATTCGCGGTCGCGGAACTTGTCGAAGCGATTCTGCCACACGTCCCAGAAACTGTCCCGGTAAATATTCCCCTGATGGAAATTGGCCCGGATGGAGGTACAGCCCGAAATCGCCCCGTCCACCCGGATCGAGGCAGCCGAAACCCCGGCGGCGCACTGGTAGAAATCGTCCCGCACCTCGCCTTCGTAACCGCCCAGAAAGCCTTCGCAGGCGTAACTCAAGTCGATGCGTCCCTCCTTACGGGTACGCTTTATGAACTCCAGCACCTCGCGGAACTGTGCGTCGGTAACCGCGAGCGTCGGATCGTCCTTGGCCCGGCCGACAGGGAAGATCGAGAAGATGCGCCAATATTTCACTCCTTCGGCGATCAACAGCTCCTTGAACTCTTCGAGTCGAGCGACCATCGGCGAAGTGACGCATGTAATCACGTCGTAGGTGAGCCGGGGCTCCCTCACGATCAACCGGATCGCGTCGAGCGCCTTTTCGAAACTGCGGGGATTGCGCCGGATGTAGTTATGAGCATCCTCAAAGCCGTCGAAACTGATCGAAATGGATCTCAGCCCCGCATCCATCAGACTTCGCAAGCGGTCGGCGTCGAGCGCCAGACCGTTGGTCACCATCCCCCAGGCATAGCCCCGGCGGGTAACCTCCCGGCCGGCTTCCTCCAGATCGCTGCGCACGAGCACCTCTCCGCCGGAAAAGATCAACAGAACATCTTCCGGGCGGTTGTGGGGCGTAACCTCCTCATCGAGCACCTTCAGGAAATCCGCCAACGGCATATCCGGCACGCCGGGATCGACCCGACAGTCGCTGCCGCAGTGACGGCAAGCCAAATTACAACGTAACGTACACTCCCAAAAGAGCGTACGCAACTTGTGTTCGGCGATCTTCTCCGCATAAAGATCGGAAAAAAGGCGCAGCCCGATACGCTTGCGCAACCCGAGCTTTCGTCCCGTCATCGGCGATTATTCGTTTTTGGAAGCCGGAGCCTCTTTCTCACGGGCCCGTTGTGCCTTTTTAACCTCCTTGCGGGCTGTCTTCTCACGGATGGCCTGCTGACGTTCGACCTCCTCGACAGGTACCGGAGGACGCACGCCGTACATCAGGCGGATCTGTCTTTCGACCCGGGCCGAATCCGGAGCCTGGTCCTGCGGCTTTCCCTGAGGAGCGTTCTTCACTGTCGAACAAGCCGTTGCAAAACCCAGCATCGTCAATAGTGCCCATTTTACTTTCTTGCCCATAGCTTTCAAACTTTTTACAGATAATACGGATGAACAAATATAACTATTTTTTCGAGGAACAAAAAACGTGCAAAAATAATTGCGAAAAAATTTTGAGAATCAACACTTTTTACCTTTCTTTGCTGATACATTTTTAATCAATATTCATTTATGACAGGTCAAGTTAAATGGTTCGATAGCAAGAAAGGCTACGGATTCATTACCCGCGAAGACGGCAAAGAGGTCTTCGTACATTTTTCAGGCATCGTATCCGATTCTTTCAAAACGCTGAACGAAGGACAGAAAGTCGCTTTCGAACTTGGAAACGGAGCTAAAGGCGAACAAGCTATAAACGTCACCGTAATCGAGTAATCCATTTCATTACTCCCGAGAACGTATGGAGGCTCCCTCGGGAAGCCTCCATATTTTTTCCGGCACGGACGAAATAATTGTATTTTCGGCACGTTAATTTCGTGCTGTCAAAGAGCTATAAAATCAGATACGATATGACCAAACGAAACGAAGCGATCGCCATTCTCACGGGCGGCGGCCCGGCACCGGGCATGAATACGGTAGTGGGCAGCGTGGCAAAAACCTTCCTGCAGAAGGGATACAGCGTCATCGGACTCCACAAAGGTTTCACAGGGCTCTTCCGCGAAGCGCCCGCCACGGAGAACATCACCTTCCTCAAAGCGGACGAAATTTTCAACCTCGCGGGTTCGTTCCTGCGCATGAGCCGCTTCAAACCTTCGGACGAAGATTTCGAGAAGCGTTTCAACTGGCAGTTCTTCACCGAGAACAACATCAAGCTGCTGGTGACCATCGGCGGCGACGACACGGCATCGACGGCCAACCGCGTGGCCAAATTTCTGGAAGAAAAGCGTCATCCGATCGCCAACATACATGTCCCGAAAACCATCGACAACGACCTTCCGCTGCCCGACTGTGCACCGACCTTCGGCTACGAATCGGCCAAAGACAAGGGTGCGGTGATCGCCCGGGCCGTCTATGTCGATGCCCGCACCAGCGGCAACTGGTTCGTCATGTCGGCGATGGGCCGCAGCGCCGGACACCTGGCCTTCGGTATCGGCGAGGCGTGCCACTACCCGATGATCGTCATTCCCGAAATGTTCAACAAAACGCCGATCACCATCGACAAGATCATCCGTCTGATGGTTTCGTCCATCGTCAAGCGCCGGATCGTCGGCATGGACTACGGCGCGGCGGTCATCTCCGAAGGCGTGTTCCACGAATTGAGCGAGGCAGAACTCTCCTCGTGCGGCATTCACTTCACCTACGACGCGCACGGCCATCCCGAACTGGGCAAAGTGTCGAAAGCCTGTTTCTTCAGCATGCTGCTCGACCAACGGCTCGCGGAACTGAAACTCAACGTACAGACCCGCCCCGTGGAGTTGGGTTACGAAATCCGGGGGCAGACGCCGGTGGCATACGACCTGACGTACTGCTCGGAGCTGGGTATCGGCGTTTACAAGCTCTTCAGCGAAGGCAAGACGGGCTGCATGGTCTATGTGGACGGCTGCGGCAACGTCGAACCCCTCTACCTGAAAGACCTGCAAGACCCCGCGACGGGCAAGATCCTGCCCCGCATGGTGGACATCTCGTCCGACCGCTTCAAAGCCGTAGTAGATAATATCCTGATGGCTATTACCCCGCCCGACTACGAAGCGGCACGCCAATACCTGTCCAACCCCGAGGAGTACGACTTCTGCAAGATCCTCGGCTGGGACGAAACGGATCTTTAGCTCCCTTTTGTAACGGCGGAAAAACGGAAATCATACACTTCGGCGCCCGGAATATCAATATTCCGGGCGCCAGTCTTTCAGGTCCTGCGGACCGCCGCAAGACATCTTTATCATTCCTCATCCCGGTCTGCCCAGCGTTCAAGCGTCTGACGCACGGCCTCCTTATAGTCCTTGTCGGTAATCCGGTAAGTCCAGCGCACGGCGTTCGGGCGGTCGGGGAACTCTTCGAGCACCCATGCCGACTGATCGCGCGGTGTGCCGCGTTGCGATTCGGTCATAGGGTCGAAGAAAGAGTATTGAGCGCACGTATCTACATCTGGGGTAATGGCATGGTAATTATCTTCCGTTATTGGGGGCACATTGAAATATAACTGAACAAAACCCAACGCATCCAGATTTTTCACCAACACATCGTTATCGTCTATCCACAACATTTTCTCCATCATCTGTCCCCATGTCCCCTGTTCTCCCGGGGCGATTCTAATCATATCACCGCTCGCACTCATTTTAGTTGAAATGAAGAAAATCGCATTCTCCTGACTGGCGTTCTGCATTCGAAAATAAGTGTAATAACAGTCTGGATATTCTTCGCCGATATTCTCTTCCATCGTTGTGTTCTTATCCACGAACTCCGGTTTTTCGGGCTTCGGTGTGGGCTGTTCTTCCGACGGAGCTTCCGGTGAGGTGTTTTCCGCTTTGTCGGAACAGCCCAGCGAAGCCAAGAACAGGAGCAAGGCTCCTAACGATAAATAGACACGTACTTTCTAGGTTAATTATTAAGGGATAAAATTCGTCCTGCAAAAAATATTGAGATCGAACGCCCCCTGAAACGAATTTAACAAAAGCGCTGAAACAACCGATTGTTCTGCCGATCATCGAGGAACATCCGATCACTTCAGATCGAAATCGTCGGCATCGCGCCAGGCGGGAAATTTCTCGCGGAAACGACGCAGCTCGTCCATATTGAGCCGTGCGGTCAAAAGCCTCTGCCCCTCCCCTGCTTCGGCAAGGGTTTCTCCCTTACAGCCGATCACGGCCGAATCGCCCGAATAATGCAGCCGGGGGTCGTCCCCCGTACGGTTCACCCCCAATACGTAGGCCTGGTTCTCGATCGCCCGGGCCCGGAGCAGCGTCCGCCACACGTCACGGCGGCCCGCAGGCCACGAAGCGACGTAAATAATGGCGTCGTAATCGTTCCGGCAGCGGCTCCATACGGGAAAGCGCAGGTCGTAGCAAACCTGAAGCAGGAAACGAATGCCGCCGTATTCGACGACGACCCGCTCCCGTCCCGGACAAAAATTAGCTCCTTCGCCGCCGATGGAGAAGAGATGCCGCTTGTCGCTCTGCACCCGCTCGCCCGAAGGTTTTATGAAAAGCAGGCGGTTGTAATAGCGCCCCTCCTCTTCGACGATCAGACTGCCAGCGACGGCCTTGCCCATCGTCCGGCCCCAGCGGGTCATCTCCTGCACGATTTCACCCGACATCGGTTGCGCGACCCGACCGGGATCGGTCTCGAATCCCGTAGCGAACATCTCGGGCAAAATCACCAGATCGGCATCCGCTTCGGCAACCATTCTCCCGGCCGTCCGCAGATTGGCCGCCGTATCTTCCCACACCATGTCGAATTGACACAAAGCCACTTTCAGTTCCATATCGTCGTTCGTTTTTTTACTAAAATAAAATTTCCCGCTACTCGCTTCTTTTCGTTCGATTATCCTAAATATTTGTCAAGAAGAAGAGCAACAGCTAACACAAATGTACCAGCAGCCATATATAATCCCATAAATGGCCCATACACACCTCTTTCATCCCATTCTCCTTGCTTTTTATAATATTTATAGTCTATATTATAAAATAGCAAAAGACTTATCGCAGTAAGAATAAATAAAGTTAGTATCATAAAACTATTTAATTATCAAACACCTGATTTACAACATTTTCAAATAAAACTATACATGCTTGAAATATTAAATTTTCCGAAGGAAAGATTCCTTTACCTAATCCCATACACCCCCATAAAATATACTTTATACAGCCTCCCAATTTATAACCTGCGTTATCCTATTTTCAAATATACGAAAAGTCCGGTACAAATGAAAATTCAATTCCGAACCACATCGCATCTCACGACAAGACGAAATATTCCGGAACCGACCCCACCGCCCCCAGGAACTTCGCTCAAAAATTGCTTTCGGCAAAAATAAAACGTACTTTTGTCAAGATAAAACACCCATTATGCTCAAAGCAGGACGCACACAAACCCTCACCGTAAACCGCATCTCGGACTACGGACTCTATCTGATCGACGACGAGCAGAACGAAGTATTGCTACCCAACCGTTATGTTTCTCTGGCCAACAAGGTCGGCGATACGCTCGAAGTATTCGTCTATCACGATTCGGAAGACCGATTGGTCGCCACGACCGAAACGCCGAAGCTGCGCGAAGGAGAAGCGGGATTCCTGCGCGTAGTGGACAAGAACCTGCACGGCGCATTCCTCGACTGGGGACTCGCGGGCAAAGACCTGTTCCTGCCCAACCGCAACCAGCAGGGAGGCGTGTTGGCCGGACGGAACTGCCTGGTTTACCTGTATGTAGATTCGGTAACGGGGCGCTGCGTGGCGACCATGAAATTCAAAAGCTACGTCAATAACGACGTTATCACGGTAAAGCCCCGCGAAGAGGTTTCGCTGCTCGTGGCTTCGGAATCCCCGATCGGCTATCGGGTGATCGTGAACAACCGTCACTGGGGCATGATCTACCGCAATCAGCTCTTCCGCCGCATCGGTGTAGGCGACCGTCTGAAGGGATACGTGACACGCATCACGGAAGACAACCGCATCGACGTCAGCCTGCAACAGCAGGGAGTCGCCGAAGTGCGCCATTCGGCGGAAACGCTGCTTTCGATGATCCGCGAAAACGGCGGTTCACTTCCCCTGAACGACGACAGCGACCCGGCGGAAATCGCTGCACGGACGCAGATGAGCAAGAAAGTGTTCAAACGCTCGCTGGGCATGCTCCTCAAGCGGGGTGCGGTGGAAATCACGCAGAACGGTGTAAAACTGACCGGGCACAATGGCTAAAATACTCACGGCGGAACGCGTATCGCGCGACATATCGGACAACTACGTATTCCAACGTTCGCAACTGGCCTATCACGAGGCGGCGCGGCGAATCAGCGGCGACGTACTCGAAATAGGTACGGGCGCGGGTTACGGCATCGAAATAGTCGCCCCCCACGCCTCCAGCTTTCTCACGCTCGACAAAATCGAACCTGCGGGCGAACGGCCTCCGTTCCCGCACGTGGAGATGCGGCAAGCCGTAGTTCCCCCTCTCGACCTGCCATCGGGCAGTTTCGATTACGTCATCTCCTTTCAGGTGATCGAACACATCAAACACGACATGGAACTGGTGCGGGAAGTGCACCGCGTACTGCGTCCGGGCGGCAAGTTCATCCTGACCACCCCCAATATCCGTATGTCGCTGACACGCAACCCCTGGCACGTCAGGGAATACAATCCCGACCAACTCCGCAACCTGCTCGGCAGCGCCTTTGCGTCGGTGGAGGCCCTCGGTGTTTTCGGCAACGAACGGATCATGGAATACTACGAAAAAAACCGCCAAGGCGTTCGGCGCATCACCCGTTTCGACGTGCTCGACCTACAACACCGGCTGCCCCGGTGGATGCTGCAACTCCCCTACGACCTGCTCAACCGCCTCAACCGCCGACGCCTACTCCGGGACAACGACTCCCTGACCCGTTCGATCACCATGGAAGACTACCGCATCGGACCGGTAGCGGACGACTGCTTCGACCTGTTCTATATCGCGGAAAAGCAACACAAATAAATGATTCCGGCCGGATCGACATCCGCCGGCAATCCGGAAAAAACCATTATAAGCAGCAGCCGGAATCCTCATCCATTTTAAGTTCATTTTACCCGATCCAATCTTAAATCGTTAATTCTCCACGTATCGAACACCAACTCCAATAATATTTTTTGCCTCGCCTCAACAGACGACTTGTTCCAACCGGTAAAATTGTATTGGAAATCATTTTTGAATCGATTCAAGGCTGTATTTACTCCGATATAAAATTTACTATCGAGTAATTTCGTCAGACAAACAGACGATTTGCCATACTCCGACTGCTTGTCATAAAACCATTGATCTGTCGATAAATCATTATAATTATTCACGGCCTGATTAATCATGCTTTCGATCAACGTGACATTACCCAATCGATACACATAGGAGTAATACTCCTCCTCGGACAAAAACTCCAGTGGAATACTTCCATTTTTCGGTGATTGAGGTAAAATATGTTCTATTTGCAAATCATTATAAAATTGATGTCCACAGACCGGGCTGTGCAATTTTTCCAACACCGTATTTTCTATCTTCCCCAATACATAGCGCAACCGATACAAGGGATTATAAACCCCATGACTCAAAGTTATGAATTCGGCTTTAAATACCCCTACCTTATCCAGCAAATAAGGTAACATCGTTTTCTCTATCACGCAGGCAATTTCATCTATCGTCGTAAGATTACGTAATTTCTCCGCCCATTGGACAAACAAGGATTCATTCGTCTTGGCTTGGATCCTGAGGGTCGAGCTGAAAAAGAAAAAACTCTCTATTTGTTTGGCCAAATATTCGATTGCCGGCACATCCGCATTGCTTCCCAAAGACAATAACAGGATCAAATGCTGTCTGGATTTGTATTTATTAATAAAGCCTATATTTGTCACGTGAGGATACAAGCACCCATCCCGCTGTAATTCAGTGGCATTTACAAGTTCTGAATACCGTTTGGACATACAGCGTATCTCCTTTGCAAAGTCTACCGGATGCTTTTCATATTGCGTAGCCTGTTTCCCTTCAGAAGATATAATCCATTTATAAATATCATCTTCTCGCAAGATACCATTATAATATCGGGCACTCAGAAAATATCGCAAAAATCGTAGGGGTTTTTGATCTTCAGAACATTCCTGAAGATTTTGAATAATCTCCCTCCATATATCTTTTATCTTGGCAAAATCCGACTCTTTGGTATTACTAAACAGCAAATTTTTGACCAAATCCATAGCATTCAATCCCGCCCCTCGCTGATTGATCGTCTCGAAAATTTTCAATGCACTACTCAAATCTTGAGATTCGATTACAACGAGTTCTATCTTTGTCAAGCAATATTTCGCAAAATCTATCAACTCATCAATCCCGGCATATAATTGAAAGTGTCGAAGTATTTTCGTATAGGCATCCTGCATTCGCTCTATAGATGGGGATCGCACTCCATTGTAAGGTTGCTCCTGTATCAAGGCTGTCAAATAATCATGACTCTCTTCATACTGCAATTCTAAGCGTACACGGGTCTCTCCCGATTCAATATCAAAGTTATAAAGTAGATTTTCTATAATCTGTAAATAATTTTTCTGAGCGCTGTTCAATGTCTCCTTTTTTAATAAATCTCGGAAAACACACAAAGACAACATAATAGTTGTCAAACGCTGTTGTCCGTCCACGACATCGAAACATCTATCATTATTGACAATGATGATAGATCCTAAAAAATAATTACGCTGCTCTTTTGCATCGGGACTATATTCATTTTCAATATCGATCAAAAACTGCTCGACCTCGTCATCGGGTTTCCAAACATATTCTCGTTGATAATCAGGCACTAAAAAGAAATAATCCTTCAATTTAGATATAGACTGAACTTTAGCATCGATTTTCATATCTTATGATATAGTTTTTGTAAATTACGTTATACAATTAGATATTATCATCAAACGAATTTTTCAAAAAACGTCTGGGTGCGAATATTCTACAAATGTAGGTCCCATAATTTTCTACTTCGCTTCGTGAAAAGCAATACAAACAATACAAATTTAAATAAAAAATTGGAAAACAATCGTCAATTTGAATCCGGTACGATCTAATTCCATACAAAAAAGCAGCCCTCTCGGACTGCTTCAGGTTAGTATAACAACCCGATTTGCGAACAATTAATATTCTTCCTCGTTGAAGAATTGACTATATATTAAGTATCAAATAGTTAGTCAAATCCTTATGAAATTTACACAAACAAACCGCGCTATCTGAGACGGGCTGAGGCGATGGGAGGAATGGGTGGACAAACAAATTATTATAGTGCCGAATATTAAAATATTAGCTCGTTTTTACTCGATTAATCCTATTTTTTTAGAATTTTCAATCATCGTATCTATAGCCGTTATGAATTCTGTTGTATTAAGAAAATAACTAGGATATGCTTCTTGCAGTTCTTTCATTTTAGGGACAGATACTAATACGACTGCATTATATTTATCCATCATTTTTTTCTCCAGTTTAGAGTACGATTCAGAAGCCATATTTTCTTGCTCTTTTGCATAAGGAGTAATATGTACAATTTTGGATTGAAAATCAATATTTAGAATGTAATATCCATTCTTAAAGTTCTCCTTTTTAGCTTGAATTCCTGTAACCTTTAAGGCTTTAAGAGTATTGCTAAAATTGCACTTCATATTAATTTTATATAGTAATTTCATTAGATCATACATATTGTATTTTTCTCTATGTAACTTTAATATGGGTTGTTTTTCTTTTATAGCAAACAAGGAACTTACTATCTTAAAAAAATCCAACCACTCATCAGCCCCTAAACTTGATTTTAATGGAGTACTCGTTATAAGACCTGCTGTTTCAACGGCCATAGCCCAACTATGCTGTAATTTTGTCCTAATTTGTAATTCAATTTTTGCTCCATCTACATCTTTGTTTTCGGATTTATACCTATAAATAAAATGAATACTGCGGTATCCGCTCTCTTTCGGCTCTTGTACATAATCTACAACCTTTATTAAATCAAAACTTTCAGGGACATTTTCTGTTAAAATTGTCATACAAGATTTTAACATGTTAATGTCCTCTAATACGATTCTAAGGCCCCCAATATCCTGCATCCCGCCTAAACGCATATCGGGATTAATATCTAATTTATATAAAATAGATGTAATTCGTTTTAATCTTCGAGAAGTTAAAACGAATCTAACCCCATTCGCTTTTAATAATGGAAGGATTTCTTGTTGTAAAGCATCAAGAGCAGCCAAATGTAAAGTCCTCCATTCATTTATCTTTGCTAACGCATCTTCGTATTTGTCTTTATCAGATGCAGACATTACAGTTTCTCCAGCCTTATTAATTTGACTCCTTGAATATTTCATAATAAAATATATTGTTGACGTACAAAAATAGCGAAATTTCAGATTACCGGATATAATTCCCTATATTTGCATTATTCAATCGAGATATAATATGAAACTGAATAGGATAAAAGCAGTATTGGCCGAGAAAGGTATTTCGCAGACATGGTTGGCAAAGCAGCTCGGCAAGAGTTTCAGTATGGTCAATGCTTATGCCTGCAATAGGATTCAGCCTAATCTGGAGACTCTTCAGCAAATAGCTGTCATCCTACAGGTGGATTTAAAAGACTTGATAACAGATAAAGACGAACGATGAAATGAAACAGTTCAGCGAGGCAACACGGGTGCAGATGCCGGCAATGGTTCATTTGACTCGGTTAGGATACAAGTATTTCGGGAAGTTATCGGAAGAAATGAACGGCACCGTCTATGACGGTGACACCAATATACTGTTACAAGTTTTCGAGAATCAGTTCAAGAGACTTAATCCCGGACACGAAGGAGAATACCTTCAGGTGCTGAAAGACATCCGCAAAGAACTGAACGATGATGACCTCGGCCGCAGCTTTTACAACCGTCTCAAAGCAGTATCGCCAATAAAACTGATAGACTACGATAATATCGGGAACAACATATTTCATTTTACAGCAGAATTTACCTGCAAGAATGGACAGGATGAATTCAGGCCTGATATTACTTTGTTCGTAAATGGTTTGCCTCTTTGTTTTGTAGAAGTGAAGAAGCCGAACAATCATGGAGGAATGTTGGCCGAGAGTGAGCGGATGAATAAAGAACGCTTTCCCAATAAGAAGTTCCGCCGTTTCGTCAACATTACACAGCTGATGATATTCAGCAATAATATGGAGTACGATGCACTAGGCGGCATTGTCCCCATACAAGGTGCATTCTATTGTACTGGTTCGCGCTCTTATTCCCCATTCAACTGCTTCCGGGAAGAAAATCCGGGCGGACTGAAAATTGTTCCTTTTAATCGAGACTATCCATATAAGGAGATTGACCCGGCAGTAGAAAAACAAATATTGTCAGACTATAACTGTCAGGTTATCCATACAAGCCCGGAATATCAGACAAACCTTGGCTACAACACACCTACCAATCGGATTCTGACCTCCATGTGTTCACCTGAACGGTTGTTATACATCATCAAATATGGTATCGCATATGTCCGTATGGAACGTGAAGTGGACGGAAAAATTGAATCGACCGATCAAAAGCACATCATGCGCTACCAACAATTGTTTGCATCGTTGGCCATCCGCAAGAAATTGGAAGAAGGAGTCAAATCGGGCGTGGTTTGGCACACGCAAGGTAGCGGAAAAACCGCTTTGTCTTATTATCTGACCTACATTCTCAATGATTTCTATTCCAAACAAAACAAAGTTGCGAAATTCTATTTCATTGTTGACCGCCTTGATTTATTGGAGCAAGCTACGCAAGAGTTTGAAGCCCGTGGACTGATAGTCTCTACCGCAAATACAAGAGCGGAACTTATGGAACAATTCCGCAGTAATCAAGCGCAGCAGGGTGTAAGCGGCCAGGCGGAAATTACAGTAGTGAATATACAACGTTTCGCAGAAGACAAGGAAAAGGTACGCATTAACGATTATGCGACCAATCTTCAGCGCATTTTCATTCTTGATGAGGCCCATCGTGGATATAAGCCCGGAGGTTGTTTCCTTGCCAATCTTTTTGATGCAGATACTGATGCGATAAAAATTGCCCTTACGGGCACTCCATTGTTGAAAGAGGAACGAGCCAGTTGCAAGGTATTCGGAAACTACCTGCATACTTATTATTATGACAAGTCCATAGCTGATGGCTACACATTAAAAATCATTCGTGAGGATATTGAAACATCATATAAGGAACGACTTTCCGATGTATATGACAAACTGGACACATTGGTCCAGAAGAAAGACATCCGAAAATCGGAAATCATAGAACATCCGAGCTATGTAAGCGAATTGGCCCGTTATATCATGACGGACTTGAAAGAGTTCCGCAAGATACAAGGAGACGATACTTTGGGCGGCATGGTAATCTGTGAAACCAGTGAACAGGCGCGGCGGCTTTATGACATATTTGAAGAGGAATGGCAAAAATACCGTCCTAAGCCAATCAAGATAAAACTTCCTGACGGCTCTTGCGTCTTAGGGGAACCGGTGGTTGAGTACAAGACGAAAAATCGTCCTCTGAAGGCTGGACTCATTCTTCACGACACGGATGACAAAGAAACAAGAAAGCAGATCATCAAAGACTTCAAGAAAAATATGACTGTAGATATCCTGATTGTCTATAACATGTTACTGACAGGCTTTGATGCTCCTCGCTTGAAGCGATTGTATTTCGGCCGTAAATTGAAAGACCATAATCTGCTCCAGGCAATAACCCGTGTGAACCGTCCTTATCCCGGTATGCGCTATGGCTTTGTCATCGACTTTGCTGACATCAAACGCAATTTTAAAGAAACAAACGAAGCATATTTGAGGGAACTGAACCGCTTCAATGATGTAGATGAAACGGGACAAGAGGCTGCAACTGATACTTTCACCCAGGTCATTGAGGACAAGGAGGAAATTTTGAATCAAATGAAGAAAGTACGTCAGATACTCTTCAATTATCCATACGACAATGCGGAAGAATTTTCATCGGAAATTTCCACGGAAGAAGATAAAGCCGTGTTGCTTGATTTGAAGCAGGCTTTGGAATCTGCAAAGAATATGGCTAATCTTGTGCGCACTTTTGGTGATGAGGATATGAAAGAACAATTCGCCAGACTTGAAATCACCAAACTGCCACAACTGCTGTCTGAAGTACAACGACGAATTGGCATCATAAACCAAAAGGAGGCATTCGGTGTAAGTGACGAAACAAAGACGCTTATCAATGAAGCGATGATGGATATTGAGTTTACCTTTTCCAAAATCGGACAGGAAGAAATGCGCCTTATTTCGGGAGGAGTAGAACTGAAAGAGAAATGGCAGCGGACCATTGCTTCATTTACCCAGAACTTTGATCAGGAAGACCCTGAATTTATTTCGCTGCGTGATGCCTTTATGGAGCGCTTCAAAGAGCATGGATTTGTGATTGACTCCATAGCCAAGTTCAACGAGGAGACGAAGGCTCTGGATGAAATCATAGAACGTTTGCAAGACCTGCAAAAACGGAACAATGCATTGCTGAAAAAGTACAAGGGAGATGAAAAATTCGCCCGTGTGCACAAGCGCATACGGGAGGTCAACAAACAGAGGGAGGAGAAAGGCCAGAAACCGATGTTCTCGTTTCTTGATGATGAAATTGCGGCGATACTCAATATCATAAAAGAAGATGTAGATGCCAAAGTGTATGACCGCAACGATATACTGAAAAAAGATGCCTACTTCGGACGCACGGTGATGGCACTCATTAACGGATGCTTGTATCATTTCCCACAAATCAAACCGGAAATGGAAGACTACAAGTTTATCCAGACACGTATTTCACAACAATATATCAACCAATATAACGCTACTTACGGCTATAAAAGTTAATCATGTCTGCAATAAAAGAAAAAACGATACAACTGATTGATGCCCTGAAAGCCACTTGCAAGGCATACGGCATGGGAAATGATGGCAATGAATACAAAATCATCACCCAAGTGTTTCTCTATAAGTTTCTGAATGACAAATTCGGTTACGAACTGAAACATGCAAAGAGCGACATCGCAAAAAAACTGACAGGGGATGTAAAGTGGGAAACCGCATATGAAAACCTTTCGGACAATGAACGCCTGCTTATCCAGAGTGCCATTTCGCCTGATGTGCCTATGCTTGAGCCATATCACTTGATAGCCAATCTATGGAATCAGCAGGGAAAGGGAGATTTTGATGTCATCTTCGACAATACAATGACAGACATTGCCGAAAAAAATGCCGATATATTCTCAACTCAGACCACAGCCAACACTAAGATTCCTCTTTTCGAACCGTTGACTCAGTTCGTAACAGACAGTGCCCAACGTGCGCCTTTTGCCCGTGCATTGGTGGACAAGCTTGTAAACTTCTCTTTTGAGGAAGCATTTACACAGAACTACGATTTTTTCTCCAGCATATTCGAATACTTGATCAAGGACTACAATACAGCCGGAGGTGGCAAGTATGCGGAGTATTATACGCCTCATGCAATTGCTACCATCATGGCGCGATTGCTTGTCGGCGACCATGCAGATTTGCATAGCATGGAATGTTATGATCCGTCAGCAGGCACGGGGACACTCTTGATGGCACTCAGTCATCAGATTGGAGAAGACCGCTGCACCATCTTTTCTCAAGATATATCCCAGCGCAGCAATAAAATGCTGAAATTAAACCTGTTGCTTAATGGTCTTGTATCTTCACTTGACAATGCCATTCAGGGGGACACTCTTGTCAATCCTTATCACAAAAGCGATGACGGCCAACAGTTGCGCCAATTCGATTTTGTGGTGAGCAATCCGCCTTTCAAGATGGACTTTTCCGACACCAGAGAAAAGATAGCCGCCATGCCGGCTCGTTTTTGGGCAGGTGTTCCCAAAGTACCTGCCAAGAAGAAAGAATCAATGGCAATCTATACCTGTTTTATCCAGCATGTCATCAATTCGCTAAAGAAGACAGGAAAGGGAGCGATTGTCATTCCGACCGGGTTCATTACAGCAAAGAGCGGCATTGAAAATAAAATTCTACATAAGATCGTGGATGATAAGATCGTGTACGGTTGTGTCTCCATGCCAAGCAATGTATTTGCCAATACAGGTACGAATGTAAGCGTATTGTTCTTTGACAAATCCGCATCCACAGACAAGGTAATCTTGATTGATGCCAGCAAATTAGGCGAGGAATACAAAGATGCCAACGGATTAAAGAAGGTGCGTCTGAACGATGATGAGATAGAAAAGATTGTCGGTACATTCCAACGGAAAGAATCTGTGGATGACTTTTCGGTTGCAGTGGGCTACGATGAAATAAAAGAGAAAGGTTATTCCCTGTCTGCCGGACAGTATTTCGACATCAAGATTGACTATGTGGACATTACTGAAGAAGAGTTCAATGACCGCATGGCAAATTATAAGGCTGAACTGTCACGGCAATTTGCGGAGAGCCACCGTCTGGAGGAGGAGATAATGAAGCAGTTGGAAGCTTTGCACTTTAATGTAAATTTAGGAAACAATGAGTAAGGAACTGACCATCATAGATAAAGACTACATCAGGTGGGTAGAAGACCTTAGTATACGCTATCGCCAAAGTCAGATTAAAGCAGCGGTCAGGGTTAATCGTGAGTTGCTTAAATATTATTGGGAACTCGGCCGTGACATCGAAGAAATGCATGTGGAAGAGCGTTGGGGCGAAAAAGTCATCAAGAATCTTTCTGTGGATTTACAGCGTAGGAATCCCAATGCCACAGGCCTTTCCGTTCGCAACATTTATTATTGCAAACAATTCTATTTGCTTTATCATCAGTATTTTGCAATTGCGCCACAGCCTGTGGCACAATTAGAAGGAGTAAAAGTGCCACAAGGTGTGGCAGAATCTTCGATGCCTGTCCCACAGCCTGTGGGACAATTGGAAGAAATGCTTTTTTCCATACCTTGGG
>UMBE01070004.1_pt1 | contig 28162 bp, 22 predicted proteins | sample 1963881 | NCBI WGS metagenome assembly UMBE01 (sample SAMEA4835933, study PRJEB28245) | human gut metagenome | biome: gut microbiome; material: fecal sample | place: Denmark | collected 2008 | reverse complement strand
AAAAGCCGTTCTGCTTCGCATAGGTTTCAAGAATACGCTTCTGAGATGGGATTTGTCAAGGATTTTTTCTGCAAATAATATGCAATGTTGTTAAGTGCTTATGACTCCAATTTTGCAGCATTAAGTTGCCTATTCTTGATGATGCAATTTAGCTAAAAGAAATCGGTGACGATAAGGCATAATAAGACAACGCACTTTACAAAGCATGTAACTCATCAATCTCTAAGACTCTGTCAAATGCACTATCAACGACATCATCGTGCGAGACAAATAATACTGTACTACTACTTAATCGCGTATTCAGCATTTCATAAAAAACCTTGGTGGAGTTTGAGTCAAGAGATGAGGTAATCTCATCAAATAAGATAATATGCGGACGATTGATTAATGTCCTAATTATTAGAATTTTTTGCTTTTCACCGCCTGAAAATTTGTTTCCAAAATCACCTGGTTTTTTCTGAAACAAGTCGTTTTCGCTAGTTATCAACGAATTAAGTCCGAATATGTTTATCAACTCATAGACTTCCTCTAAATTAGCATCGTCCATTGGATATATTATATTTTCATAGATTGACCTATTGAATAAATTTGTATTTTGAGAAACATACATTATGCCATCGATAGATGGGAGACCATATGTTATCTGCCCAGAGTCAATATCTAATATCTTTGCTATAACTTTAAGTAATGTCGATTTTCCGCTTCCGTTCTCACCTCGAATGATGATATGCTCGCCTTTATTTACATACAAACTAGCATTATCAAAAATTTTCTTGTTACCAAGCGTCAATTCAACATTCTGCATGGCAATCACCGTATTGGTAGGAACACTGATAAAAACTCTATGGCAATCTTTTTCATTACTTTCGCTGTACCCCAATAGTTTTAACGCAGCTTTTAGTCTTGAGACCATTTCTATCATTGACAAGTATTCTCCACCAAAATCTCTCAAATTAAATATTGAGTAGATAAGTCCTAAATAGAATGAGATATTACCTATTCCCGTTGTGGAATAAATAGAAAATATAATCAGCTGTAAAAAGGTAATGAATACTAACACAATGTGTTGAATCAGTTTTGCATTATCTATGGCCAACTGTAGACCATAGTAATTTTTTTGCTCACTATCCAAAAGGAAACGATATTTTTCTTTTTCTTTATCATATGAACGGAATGAGTATATAGAGTCCAAATTCTGGCAGTAATCGATCAAATAAGAATTCACATCTGACGCAGACAACAGCGTACTATGAATCCTGTTATTTTGTTTTTTTAAAAGAACAATGGATATGAAGAAATATACTGAATAAGATAATATATAAGTCACACCAAGAAGGAAATGGAAATTAAAAAAAGCAGTTGAATTAATTATTATAATAGCGGAATGCTTGATTATAAATTGAACGCAGGAGTACAGCAAACTTCGTGTACAAAAAGATGATTCGGAAAAAAGATCCTGGATCTTCCCGGTTTCCATATCATCAAAATACATATATTTTTTTTTCACTAGGTCGTCAAAGAGAACCTGCTTTGAATATTTTCTAACACTCTGCATAGCAAGGTTGTTAGGATAATTCAAAATAGGGACTACTAAAAAGGATAAAATTGATAGGACCATGAAAAAAGGGTTTACGTGCAATCCCCCACTGCCGCTAAATATCTTTGGCAAGGTATAAGGAAGTATGCTGTATAAACCATATCCTACAGACAAAAGAAGCAAATATATGGACACATTCAACCGACCTATTTTTTGTATAAGAGCACTTAAATATTGCTTCATTATTATGACCATTCCTTTCCGCTGCACTCCAAGGCACAAAAGGGATACGAAACAGGAGTGCCTCTATCGCAGCTAAACGAAATTTGTTAGAATACGCTAGAGGAACGGGCACACTACACAGCATGTGGGGGGGTGAGTGGGTACAGCTATCCGCTGAACTGAATTATTATGTGTGCCGGATGCTCTTTCAAGCGCAAATAAGTAGGGCGTAGAACCCTGTAAACTTATCTTTGGAGAGACAGACTGCTTCAAGCTTTCAGTGAGTGTCCAGTCCCTACCTGCTACTTCCCTCAAATCTTCGAACTGAGGGGATGTGTTATGCTCAAAATCGTTTATCCTATCTGCTGTGGAATGGATGTCCACAAATCGTTTCTGGTAGCCTGTATTGCCTCAATCAACGAGCAGGGCGTTACCACCTACAAAGGCAAGCGGTTTTGCACCTTTACAGGAGACCTCCGGCGGTGTGCCACCTGGTTGGGAGAGAACAACTGCAAGGACGTGTGTATGGAGCCTACCGGGATGTATTGGCTCCCTATTTACAACATCCTAGAACACGCCCGCAATATTGTCCTTGCCCACCCCAAGTACGTCAAGGCTATCCGGGGAAAGAAAACAGACAAAAAGGACGCCAAGTGGTTTGCGGACATCTTCAAGCACGACCTGGTTTCTGGCAGCTTTATCCCACCATCAGATATTCGTCAGCTCCGGGATTTGGTGTGCTACCGCTGAAAACTCACCAATTTCACCACGGGAGAGAAAACCGGGCGCAGAATTGCTTGACTGTCTCCAATATCAAGCTGGATGACGTGTTTCCGGACGGCTTTGGCAAAGCAGCTACAGCTATTACCTCCGGCTGCTAGGAAGCAACGAATCCTTTCATGTAGCTCCATTCCTCAACAAGCGAGTCAAAACACCAGTTGAGAAAATCCAGGCCGCTGCGGACGGAGAGATGTGTGTGGAACAGGCCGAAAAACTCCGCATCATCCGTTCCCACATGGACAGCCTTGAATTGTGCAAGGCCGATCTGGACTCTCTTATCCTGACCATCGCTGAGAAATATCTTCCCCAACTTAACCTCGTTATGACGGCGCTAGGTATCCAAGCCTTTGCCACTATTGGCATCATCTCTTAAATTGGCGTGGATATGTCCGTTTTTTCCACCTCGAAGCATTTCTGCTCCTGGGCTGGGCTTACAATGAAAGTGCCGGAAAAAAAGAAAACCACCAGGAGCAGCCGGGCTGGGGCATACATCAAGCCCCTGTTGGTGCAGTGTGCGCTCTGTGCTATCCGGGCAAAGCAGTACCCAGAAGTCCGCAATCGCTATCTAGCTTTGAAGAAGCGCTGTGGTAACAAGAAGGCCATCATCGCCGTCGCCCTTGTGTTGCTGACTGCCATCTACAACATCCTCAAGAAGAACGAATCTTATAACCCTGAGCCTTACCGCAAGGCTGACCGTCCTCTCACACACCGTGAGATCTCTGCTGACCAGGCTATCTTAATCCTTCAAAGGCAGGGCTGTCTGGTAACCTCCCCGGCCTGGCTGATCTGCTCTAATTTTGGCCGCCATATGCCAGCCTGTTTTCGTGTCCCTTTTTCTGGATAATGATCAGGTTAAAATATTTCAAACTCCCCTCCTTCTTCACTTCTGATAAAATCATCTAAAGATTCAGCAGAATTACTAAGGACTCTTTTGAGAATTAGCCGCCATGTTTGGAAGTCTGCATCCTTCCAATTGCTTTTTCTTTTTACATAGTTAATCCTATCTCTAAAGTCTTTTTGCGAAATGGACTTCCCATGAACCTTCATAAGTCCTTGCACCAATGCCGCTCCACTACTAAAAATATTCTCCTCTGTTGAAACCTTCAAATATTGATGTAGTACAAAGGAAGATGGCAACTGTTCTCTTTTGTCAATATAGATACTAATGCATGTTTTTTTAATTAAACCAAAATTTTCAAGCAAAACCGGAATTGCATAAAACCCACTGACGCAATTGTTTTGTAAATTAAATTTATATGTAAAGGCATTTCCGATTTTTTTACCATTGACCACCCCATCTTTTGAAAAAACTGACACGTCAATACTCGAAGATGTATATTCTCCACCTGTTTCGATAAGCACGCTCATAAGATTGCAATCTTTTTCTTCCAAAAAGTAGACGTCGTTATACATAGGCAAAGATACATGTGCCTCTGAAACAACATCAAAACAAATCAGTTGACCATTTGCTGGTGGCTCGCCTGCTCCAATCAACGCCTTATTAGTTCCAAAACTGACCGCGCTATAAGGAGTGTGACCAACTACTTTGTGCTGAAAAATTTCCCCCGTGTCCTTGTCTAATAAAAAAACTGAACAATCCGCCAAGACAAAAAGGGTCTTCCCGTAAATTGACGGTGGCGCAACAATAAGCCCTTCTCTGAACTTTTGCCTCCAAACAATACTTCCGTTTAATATGTCAGCACAACCAGCCTCACCCTTTAGTGTTGTATAATACACTCTTTGGCTATCAACGACAGGAAAATGTCGTCCACAAAACCCAAAAACCCTTGTTCTCCATAGTTCTTTTCCTACTTTTAGATCAAAACAAATGATGTCATGTCCGCATGATGCAAAAGCAAAGTCATCCTTTAGCCAAATGCCTGACGTATCCGAACTAATAACAGGGCTTCTACCTAACTCCATAGAATACATTATGCTTCCTTCTTGATTTATAAGCCATAAATAAGAACATGAGCAATCCCTTTCATTGTTGTGGAGCGTACCTGTGCATAATATGCCACCTTTGTACGGCGTAATATTACCGTAAATAAACGAATTGGGAATATGTAATTTTTTGACAACTTCTCCGTTTTTGTTTACGGCTAAAAGGGTGCTGCCGGAACCAAACCACAATGTTTCGTCTATAACATTTAATGTAGTTCGTACTCTGTGACCACCCTGAACAGCCCATTCTACAATGCCAGACTCAGCGGAAACAGCTTGTACTGCATCAAACTCTTTTAGGAAAACAACAAGGTCGCCAAAAACAGTTGGTGTTCCATAACCACCATTGACAGCATCTATACTCCAAAGTATTTTCCCATTATGCAGATCAACTTTCAATAAATGATACGCCTGTTCCATCTCAGAGTATGTAACGACATAGCCGAAGTATTCACTACAATTATTTCCATAAAATGGAGTTCTAACAACTGCTGGCATTTCTATACGCCAACTGTCATTAAGGAAATAACGTTGTTTGTCATTTTTATTTTTAATAATGTTTTTTCGGATCATATATATTATGCTCCTTTCTCTTTGCGATTGATTGTAATTCGAAGTCTACGCAAAAAACATTTCGATAGGCAACATGTGGGTGGAAGAGTTTCAATCATCCACCCACATGCCACCAATTCACAGTGGACTATATTGTCCAATACCGAGTTTTAGTAATTACTTGCATTGATGGAAGAAATAACGCTTTCCTTCTGCGACACACCACTACTTCTGTTAATCTTCACCGTCTCCGTAAAGTCCATACAGATATTGTCCCTGTACTGATAAGGCCTGTCACTTGATAAGGTCGCAAGCACCTCGATTCTGACATCGATATCTCCCGACAGTTCTTTTTCCAAAGGGAATGTAAATATCGCCTTTTCCCCAATCTTCCATTCGCCAGAAAGGCTCTGCGATTGCTGCTTTTCATTTCCATTGAAGAGATAATGAATAGTCACTTTGAATGTTTCAAATTTCGTATTGTTTCTATCGATAACATAGCCTAAAGGCTCATAAAAGCCCAAATCAACAGCAAGACTTGCATTTTCCTCGATAAGCACTGGCCTAATCTTGTGTGAAATCAAAGAAAGTCGCGTTCCTTTTTCAGCAGTGCAATTAACACATGCTACATGGAGCGATTCATATGGGAGTTTGCCAACGCCGCCGTGTTGTCCACCCCAATTGGGGTTCCAAGGATCTACGATATCAAATTCCTCTTTGTCGTCATTATACCCAACAATAAGGACACAATGAGACTCCATATCCAGGCGATGAGAGAGTTCTTCATTTTCGATTGGGTAGTCGGCGGCTGAATGAACACGAATCAATGTGGGAACTCCGTTTACAATCGAGCTTTTTATGCTTTCAAGAGCTCTTAATGACCAAGGCTCATAGCCAATCACAGGAACTAAAGCATTTGCCGTTTCGGGTATTTGCTGATTAGTAATCAACTTAAATATGCTATTCATGCTTGTGCCTCCTTTCAACAGTGAATGGGTGATATTTCCATCTTGTGTTATCTAAAAACACTACGCTTTCGATTCACCACACAGCAAAAAGCGCATAAGCCGACTTAACAACAGTCTGGCTTATGCGCCCACATGATAGATTTTGAGTTGCCCCGTCCATAGATGGGGGCTAGGCCAAAATCCAAAATGAGATAACCCAGACTGCTTTTGCATAAAACGGAACATGACACTACCTCCAATCTTATAAATGTCGGACGGATTAAACCATCCGCAACGTAATTTTACCATATCAATAGCATAAACGCAACTGTTTCCCATTAAAAACACTTGTAACATTTGTGTGAACGCAAGCAGAGCTGAGCACCTGTTGCCAACGGAAAATAAACGGTCTGCCATCTGCTGTATGACATATGCACCCACCACTGATTCATGGGCAAACAAGGAGAGTAACAGACTACATTGCTGTCGTTTCCCGTCTAGTATGGAAACACAACGAGAATATCGCCAAGGTATGAGTCTCAAAGCTTTTATTTGGGCAGAATGCAATGATCGGAAACAGATTGATTCGATGATTGCCTAAGATAAAAGCGGGAGTGCATCGTAAAAATACACTCCCGCCGGTTTGTTAGCGTTCCCAATCATCCTGCTTTTTTCTTTCTTGTTTGGCCTTATTCTGCCGCCGCTGCTGGTATTCCCGTTCCCGCTGGATTTGCCGGATTTCCTGGCTCTCGGCATACTCGTCCAAATGCCGGGAAACATCCCGCTTGCTGTCATCCATTGTCCTGTGACTGTACTTATCGCCATACTTTTCCTTCACACGCTGGACTGCCGTCTGCTCCATTTCAGGGCGCAGTTCCTGTCGGGTGTCGTGCAGCTCCACCGGGTCGAATTGTTCACCCTGTGTTTTCAGCTCGGCATATTCGGCAAGGGCGGTTTCCAATTCGGCGGAGTATTTCTGTTCCTGCTCGTCCAGTTCTTTCAAGTTGGCTTCCATCAGTGCAACCTTCTTCCTGACCTTAGAAACATCCTTGCCCTCCGTACAGTCCATATTGTCCAGAAGAATCGCCTTTTCGGATTGCAGTTCTTCCAGCAATTCCGTCAGTTCTGCTATTCTGGCGGTCAACTCGTTCTTCCTGGGGATATTCCAGAACGGCAATTCTTTCTTTTCGGCAAGGAGGTCTGTGCGCTCCCTTTTGGTTTCCTTGATTTGGTCTACCACCTCGGAATATCGGTTCAGGTTGATATTCCAGGCATCCACGGATTTTCCAATGACAGATTTGCCTGTGCGGATGTGGTTAAGCTGATAGCAGAAAATCAACAGCTTTTGCCGCAGGAATTCCATGGACTTAGCGAGTTCCGGTAGAGAATGGAGGACCTCTTGCGCCAGCTTCTTGACGGCGGCTTTCAGTTCCCGCAGCAGAGCGTTGTCCGCTTTAATCTGCCGATTCAGTTCACAGCGGTCGGAGATAATGCCCTTTTTCTCCATAGGTTTTTCCAATGTTGGTTTTTCCTGCATTGGATTATCCAATGTTGGATTTTCCAATGTAGGTAAATCCGGCGTAGGCGGCTGCGGCTGCTCGAATATCACATAGTCCGCGCCCCGCAAGCGTCCTTTCTCGTCGCGCTCCCTTGAACGGACGATATACCCGGCGCGTTCAAGCTCCTTAATGGCTTCGCGGATAGCGTCTATCTTCTCCCGGTTGATAAGGGATAAGCCTTTCAAGGTGTAGTCCCAATCTTCGGGGAGTGACAGCATTTGCGACAACAGCCCCTTTGCCTTTAGGGAAAGCTCCTTGTTGCGTAGGTGGTGGTTGCTCATTACGGTGTAGCCCTTGTTCCGTTCCACTCTGAAAACTGCCATAGTTCATAGCTCCTTTGCTTTGGATTTGTTACGCAGTAGAAGCGCGGTTTCGGGGAATAAGGTATAAATCCCTTGCCGCGCCAGATACACACCCGGAAAACCGCTTGTAGCAAGGCTTTTTCTGCCCCTACTGCGTAACAAAGGGCATGAAAAAAGCGGCGTTCCTGTTCTCCCTTGTAGGGAGTGGGAAACGCCGCTTGTACGGTGCTGTATGAAATTTTTCAATCTATGGTAGGTCAATACTGGTGTGCGCTGCCTGTTTGGTCTATCCGCAAGAGCTTCAAAGCATATCAAGGCTCAATCCGTAAGTAGTAAATGGGTAGTAAATTCAAGCTGCTGTCTTGCGGAAATGCCCGTAAACTGGGGATTTTTTGAGATAATCATTTGATTTCATAGATAAATTCAGCGAATTATATACTAAACGATATTGTTTATTTTAAATTTAGAAAAGAGGGATTATATGCAAATCTACATTCAAGTAAAACAACTCGGCAAACGCAAAGCTAGTATTGAAGCACAAAAATTTATAATTGAAGACTCCCTTTTTACTGTACACGATTTACTTTATGACATTGTAACTAAACAAGTAGACAAATTCAATCATCGTTCTATTGGCAATATAGATGGTGAACCTACCTTATTAAATTATTTATCGTTAACTCAAATAGAAAATCAATCGCCTTCTGGAAAAATATCCTTTAATCTAGATTATCGCCAACAAAAACAAGAGATTCAATCGGCTTTTGATAATGTTATTATGGCTTTTAATGATGGATTATTTCGTATATTTTTAAACGATAACGAACTATCTTCCCTAGAAGAAAAAATCAAATTACAAGAAAATGACAAATTAACTTTTATCCGCTTAACCATGTTATCAGGAAGAATTCGGTAAGTTTTTCCATAAAATCAGAAAGGATTTTTATTATGTGTTTAGATAGATGGTTCAATAATAATAAAGAATTTAAAAATAAAATAATAGCTGAACTTGCAAAGTTAAAAAATAAACTTTCTACAACGCAACAAAAAATTTATGATATTTATTTAACTGAATTACAAGTAAAAACTAGATATAATTATTATTACGCTTCTTTTTCCTTAGAAGAAAGGCTCTCTAATCACCCTTTATATCTACATTGGCAAAAAATTTTACCTGAAGTATTAACAAAGCCTATATCTTCTTATTTTTCTGATGATGAAAAAATTGTATTGCAGACCATCTTAGGCAAAGACAAAGCAAATTTATTTTTCTTAGCCCTAGATAATTTAATGGATTACCCTTATCAAACTAACTGGTATAGACGCACACTACGTTCTCACCAATCACATCTATATTTAAGTCGCATGTTCGATGTATTAAATGAATTTTTAATCTATCGCAATACTCAATTAACGCCTCTAGAAAAATTAAAACTATCTTGTAAACCTATCGATGAAAATAATTTACCACTACAAGATTATATTTATTTACAAAGTTTTGGTATTTATGTTCTAGCCGCTGAAATCGACAACAACAATACACAAACAATTAAATTAATTGAAGATATCATCTTAGGTGATAATCAAATTGCTTTTCTTTCTTATGGTTTAATCAATTCCATAGTAAAAAGTCATAATCAGCATCTGCATAAATTATTAGGTGATTTACTCTTAGCTGGACGATTGCAAGAAGGATTGCGCCAATCCATCACTGAAAATATGGATAATGGCACAGTAGAAGCTTTTTTAACCCTATTAAAAGTAATCGAAGAAAATAATTTAATTCGCTATGCATCTGTAAAAAGAGCTATAGCCACATGGACAAGTCTAATTGATATTGATAATGCTGATAAAATCACAAAAAAAGAAATCGCTTCTTTCTCTAAATTTTTAACGAACGAACAGCTTCGCCATCAATCACTCAATAGCCAAAATCCTGTGGAAATTTATTTAGCTCTATGGTCATATGCTTTTTATAATGTAGAAACAACTATACCATTTATCCTTGATTTATTTAAAAATGGTCAAAAACATCAAAAACTAGTCGCTGGTTATTTCTTAAATGTAATCAATGATAATCAAATAATTTTTAAATTGCGTTATGAATTAGTTACCCAATACAATTTAACAGAAGATAATCTCTCCTTAATAGCTATATTATTCCGTTTAAAATTAAAAGATACAGCTTATAAAAATTTCCTTGATCATAATTTCAGCTCCACACAGCTAACAGATTATTATTATAAATTAAAAGCTTTATCGCAAAATTTACCTAAAGAAAAAATTTTCTCACCTTGCGTTTTCCCATGGCATATTGAAATTCTAAACTTAAGTGATGTTTTGATTGAAATGGCAGATATTAGTTACTATCTAGCTTCTGATGAATTATTAGATGATTTTTGCAGTGAAATTTCTCGACTTGATACTTTTTGGCGCGATAATTATTTGAAAAAATTATATACTACTCCTAAAACTCTAACTCAACGCCAATTAGTATTTTGCCTATTAGCTGATAGAAGTGAAGCCACACGCAAAGAAAGCTATAATATCATCAATAAGCTCGCCATTTCTAAAGATGAATATGACCTTCTCATATCCATGCTCAAATATAAATACAGTGATTTACGCCAAAATATCATTCGACTCTTATTAAAACAGCCTGAAAAACAATTACTTGATACCTTAAAAATTCTATTGAGCAATAAAAAAGGCTCTATCCGCCTTGCTGGTTTAGATATATTATTGCAATTGCAAAAAAATCCTCACAATCAAATCCTATTTAATACTGCCAAATCATATCTTTGTACACTTACTAATCCTACAACTAATGAACAAATCTTAATTTCGCAAATAAATGATAGCTATGATAATGACTCTACTATTAAAGAATTATCGTATGATACTACATTAAAAACTCAACTTGCACTATCTGAAGTAAACAATTCTTTAAAAATAACAGATATTTATCCTCTTTCACTTCAAGAATTATTTCAAATACTAGAAGATTTATCTAATTTTTACGAAAAACATAAAATGCTTTCGTATAATCCTTTATATGGCAGTGAAATCCTTTTAGACAATGACTTTAGGCGCATTTCTTGGGAAGAAAAATTTAATTTATATAAATATCCTTATCCTAATCTTTGGCAAGATTTTTATGCTCAATATATCAAAACACCCGCTAAACTTTATCAATTATATCTATTTATATCATTGAATTATTTCGATATAAATTCACCATTTAAAGATGTAATATCTAATACATTCAATGACAATTCAATTTGTCTAAAATCCAAATATATACAAACTAAATTAAATAATTATCCTCGTATAGAAAGTTTAGCCACTATTATTGAAAATCTCTATGAATATTATGTTCCACAAAAATACTGTTTTGAAGTTGCTAAATTCTGGGCTTTACGTCATTTAGAAAAATTTAATTTTAATAAAGTCATAGCAAAACAAAATAAAATGACTATTTCTTTTTTAACACAATATCATTATGGTAGTAAATCTGTTGGTTGTACTTTCATTCTTATGCCACTTTTAAATAACTATAATGACGATATTAGTTTTAAAGAAAGCTTCATTTTACTGTATAATCTCTACACTAAATACAAATATGAAATTTATTTGCCTATATATAATTTCCTTCGTGCTAAGCAAATGAATTTAATCGCTGAAGATGAACTTTATATCGATATTTTCCAACGCTCATCAGAACAATTATCTTCAAAACTCAATCAATTATCTTCTTTATTTGAAGACAATTTTTCAACTTTAGCTTTTAGTGATTTTTCTGCTGAAAGACCAACAATAAAACAAGATTTACTACTTTATAGCCAAAATTTTGCTGATATCATCATATCTCAAATTTTATCCATTGAATTAAAACGCGGTGATTTGCCTACTAAATACACTAAATTAATAAATAATATTAAACAAATAAAAGGCATTCATTATTTTGTTGATATTTTAACAGCATTAGGCAAAAGTAAATTAAAAAATATCTCTTATCTTTGGTCTGAAGTAACTAATAAAAATAGCATCTTTTCTTATCTATTAAGTATTTGTAAACCTAAAAAAGATGAAACAGCTAAAGATTTAAAAGCGTATCTAAAAGATAAATCTATCTCTAATATTCGTTTAATCGAAGCTTGTATGTTCTCACCTTCATGGATACCATTAGTGGATAAAATTTTGAAATGGAAAGGATTTGTCAGCGGTTGCTATTATTTCTTAGCACATATGCGTTATGCTGATAAAAAATTAGCTGCTACCTTTGCTAAATACACGCCTATTTCCATTGAAGATTTACGTGATGGAGCTTTTGATTTGGATTGGTTTAAATCATGCTATAAACAATTAGGTAAAGAACGTTTTGCTATTTTATATGATGCTGCTAAATATATTTCTGAAGGAAATGCTCATACACGTGCTAGAAAATACGCTGACGCTACTAATGGTTTATTCTCCGCTGATGAAGTCAAAGCACAAATAATTGAAAAACGCAATAAAGATTTATTGATGGCTTACGGATTAATACCACTTTCTAAGAGCGGTAAAGTCACTAAGACTGCACAAAAAGAAATGCTCAAACGTTATATATTCATTCAGCAATTCCACAAAGAAAGTAAAAAATTTGGCTCACAAAGACAATCTAGTGAAAACTTAGCTTGTAAAATTGCCCTAAATAATTTAGCAAGAAATGCTCATTTTTCTGATACTTTCCGCTTTATCTTAAATATGGAAACACAATTAATCAAAAATCAGCAACAATATTTTGAGCCTAAAGAGCTAGAAAATATTTTTATTTATTTACAAGTAGATGAATATGGTAAAACTTCTATTATTTGTCAAAAACAAAATAAACAATTAAAATCTGTACCTAGTAAAATCAAAAAAGAACCATATTATCTTGCCTTAAAACAAGCCAAAAATGAATTTATTGACCAATATCGCCGTTCAAAAATTATGTTTGAACAAGCTATGGAAAACTCCACTTTATTTTTGGCAGATGAAATCACTTTGCTCAATCAAAATCCTATATTAAAACCATTGCTTCAAAATCTAGTATTTATTCATGATAATGATATAGGCTATTTCCAAAATAATAGCTTAATCTCACCTACAAAAGACATCATCAAATTAAATGCTGATGATAAAATTCGTATCGCTCACCCTATAGATTTATATAAAAGCAATTTATGGCATATATATCAGCAAGATTTATTTACACGTCAAATTAAACAGCCATTCAAACAAATTTTCCGTGAATTATATTTAAAAATAGATGATGAGTTACATTCTGCTCAATCTCATCGTTATGATGGTTATCAAATCCAACCACAAAAAACGCAAGCTGTTTTAAAAACTCGCAATTGGATTGCTAGCTATTATGAAGGGCTACAGAAAGTATATTATCAAGAAAATATCATTGCTACTATTTACGCTGCTGTTGATTGGTTTACTCCTGCCGATATTGAAGCTCCTATACTTGAATATGTATCATTTTATGATCGCAAAACTTTCAAAGATATTTTAATTAAAGATATTCCTGATATTATTTTCTCTGAAGTTATGCGTGATGTAGATTTAGCTATCAGCATTGCTCATGTAGGTGGCGTAGACCCTGAAACAAGTCATTCTACAATACAAATGCGCAAAGCTATCTTAGAATTTACTTTACCACTCTTTAAATTGAATAATGTTTCCTTAAATGATAATTTTGCTATCATCAAAGGAAATTTAGCTGATTATTCCATTCATTTAGGTAGCGGTCTTGTTCATCAAATGGCAGGAGCTGAAATCGCTATTTCTGTTGTTCCTTCCCAACATCGTGGTCGCCTATTTTTACCATTTGTTGATGAGGACCCTAAAACAGCCGAAATCATCACCAAAGTATTGCTCTTTGCCAAAGACAATGACATCAAAGACCCATTTATTTTAAATCAAATAAAAGTAGTTAAATAAAACGAAAAAACTGTACTAAACAATTTATGATTTTAGTACAGTTTTTTCTATTTTATCTATGCTCTTTTTGATTTAGTTCTCACCAAAAACATCAATTTATCTTCTTTTAACTTATTAATATAATTGCGGAAAAAGATATTAGGAATTGCCACACCAACAGCTATCGCCAATAATATCAAGCTTGTATTAACACCATTATTTAAAACATGATGATAACTCATATTATCCACATTTTCTAAATTAATAATGCTAAATAATAAACGATACATAAAAACACCTGGAATTAAAGGGATTACAGACGGAATAGTCAATACATGACTAGGTGCATGTACTATATGTACAGCTTTCAAAGATAATAAACTGACTATAACAGCACCTGCAAGCGAAGCCGTTGCTTGTGAACAATCATATTCTAACATTAAAAAGTTGCGTACTCCCACTGAAATTATCGCTCCACAGGCAACTACAATTAACAATCTAGGTGGCATATTAAAAATAGTTGCAAAACCTATAGCAGCTACTGAGGCTGCAACAGCACAGACTAAAAAGGAGTTAGAAGAAATGCTCAAGCTTGTAAAATCTTGAACTACACATAATTTTATGGCAAAAGCTATGCCAAAAGTCATACTTCCTATCATCAATAAAGTATTTATCGCCCTTGTCATTCCTGCTGTAATATAATTATCCACTAAATCATCTATCGCATTAATCAAAGGAATTCCCGGCACGATAAATAAACTACAAGCAATGAGTGGATGCCATGGCGTATTAGTTGGCATAAAATGTATAAAATATGCACAAATAGTGGCTATAAAAGCAGAAATAGCTATTGAAGCATATGGATTGAACTTTAATAAATTGCATTTCATTCTCGTCCAATAACCTATCATCGCACAAATAGAAGTGTAGATAAATGCCCAAAAATCACCACCAAATAATAAACTAAAACCACCACAAGCCAGTCCTGCACTAATCATTACTAATGGTTTTTTATAATATCTTTTACGCAAGCAAATAAATCTCAGTTCTTTTTCAAATTCATATAAAGAATAATCTTGCTCAATAGCTCGCCAGGATAATTTACTAATTCCAGAAATTGCTGTCATATCTACTCCATGTCTATAACATTTTTGGAAATTAGTAATAGATTTGTCCCCTGTATTGATATTTACCATTATTGTCGTAAAAGTAATATGAATTTGTAATCTTCGCTCTGGTATTTTCATAAATACGCCCACGCGTTTCATATTGCGTACAATACGATTTGTATCAGCTCCACTTTCCATTAAAACTTTGCCCACACGCAAAATCAATTGTATTTTTCGTTCAATCTCCTTATCTTCTTTCAAATTTTTTAAATTATTATGTTCTAAATAATCATTCATCTTCCCTAACCTCTATAACTCTATTATTCAATTTTTTATTACCAAATAGCATAAATATGATGATTTTATAATTATATCTCTTTCATCATCTGCTATATTTATATTATTATGCAAAGTAATATTAAATTCAAATACAGCTTTGTTATTCAATCTATAATTAAAATGCATTGATAAAATTAAACAAAGAGCTATTGACTATGGTGTTATACCATAGTTTATACTTGAAATAAGAAGTAATATATTTCTATTTTAAGAAAGGATTTGTTATTATGGTTACGAAGAAATATTGCTGGTTAATGTTATTGCTAGCAATTATTTTGGAAATAACAGGTACAGCTTTAATGAAATTTTTTGCCATAAAAGGTGGTATGGAAGGTTATATCTTAATGCTTTTATTTATATTTTGTTCCTATTTTGCATTAAGTAAAGCCATTGTAAAAATTCCCATCAGTACTGCTTATGCTATTTGGGAAGGTATAGGCTTAATCGGCACAGCTACTGTGGCTTATTTTATTTTTAATGAAGACTTGTCTTTATTAAAAGTTTTAGCTTTTATGGTAATCTTAAGTGGTTTAATCATGATAAAAAAAGGAACTTATACTGTTTCAAATAAATAATGGGGTTGAATATTATGTCAGACACTACGATTGGTACTTTATTGATTATTGGTTCTGTATTTTTTGATGTATTGGCTAATATTTGTCTAAAAAAATCTCAAGGATTTAAATATAAATTATATGGATTTTTGGCAATCAGTTTAGTCGGATTTGCGTTTTTATGTTTAGCTTACGCTATTAGCATCATGGATTTAAGCATTGCTTATGCCTTATTTGGTGCTTGTGGTTTACTTTTAACTACAATTATTGATAAATTATTTTTCGGTCTACGCATCAAACCTTTGGGAATTATTGGCTTAATGACTGTGCTTACGGGCATTGTTTTAATAAAAATGATTTAAAATAAAAATAACTGCTGAGAATAAATTTTTCAGCAGTTATTTTATTTCTATTGACACAAATTCTATATAGTGATATTCTAAAAAAGAACTGAATATAGTTCAAAGAATCAGGTGTCCATTTGGACTTAATAGGGAATTCAGTACGTAATTTATTATTAAGCTGAAACGGTCCCGCCACTGTATGAGGGAACTTATCCAAATTTATGTCACTGGGAAACTGGGAAGGCTTGGATATAGTAATGAACTCGAGTCAGGAGAACTGCCTGATTAACAATCACCGTGTGCAATTAATTTATTTTAATTGCCATACCTGCGAGCGATGGGGAGGAGATTAGACAGTAAATTTTAGAATTTACTCAATGTGTCTATTCACCTCTTTTCAAAGCGAAAAGGGGTTTTTTATTTATCGGTTTTACTTTATGTCTTCAGCAAACATAAAGTAATCATTGCTCAAAATTCCAAACTAATCATTATATTGTTGTATTATTATGCTTATAGCATGCTTAAGTATTATCCTAAGCATGCTATTTTTTTCTTATAATTTAATTTTAAAGATAGCTTTTTTTATAGTTTGACTTTGTTGACAGATAATAGCTGTACGATGAGCATCTTCTGGATAACAAATTAGAAAATCACCTTTGTTGATTAAGTTAACAGTAGCTTTTTCTTCACCTGTTAATTCCACAAAATCGCGATTTTCATCAAATGATTTTATTTGCATATCATCACAAAAGCTCACATCAATACTTTCTTTGCCTTCAATAATCATATGCACATCAATATATTTTTTATGTGCTTCCCAAAAACGTTCTTCACGTTTTACTGTAGCATAGTTTTCGATATTAACAAAAAACTCATCGCCATTTATTTTATAACTACCTTTTTCATATGTAGTTAAATCATGCTCTTTTGCATAAGTAAAACAAGCTTTAATTTTTTCTGTCAAAAAATCATACTTATCTGCGTATTTAAGATTGCCAAAAATCATGTTTATAACCTCTTTTCTCAGTTTATTAAAATAATTATATCATGATATTGAAAAAATATTCTTCTCCATTTATCATTAAATCTAAATATTAATATTATAAGTGAGATGATTTTATGGTACACATACCAAAATTAAATACATTACAAACTGAAAATAAAATTCCATTTAAAGTAGAAGCACCTTTTGAACCTACAGGCGACCAACCTCAAGCGATTGAAGCTTTAGCTCAAGGTATTCAAAATGGTCAAACATCGCAAGTTTTATTAGGTGCTACAGGTACAGGAAAGACTTTTACTATCGCTAAATTAATTGAAAAAGTCCAAAAACCTACACTCGTTATCGCTCATAATAAAACGTTAGCCGCACAATTAGCTAGTGAGTTTAAAGAATTTTTTCCGCATAACGCTGTAGAATATTTTGTCAGCTACTATGATTACTACCAACCAGAAGCTTATATTGCCCAAACAGATACTTATATCGAAAAAGATTCTTCCATCAATGATGAAATTGATAAGCTTCGCCATTCTGCAACTTGTTCTTTATTTGAACGTCGTGATGTTATCATTGTTGCTAGTGTATCTTGTATTTATGGCTTAGGTTCACCAGAAGATTATTATGATTTAGTCTTATCTGTGCGCGAAGGTCAAGAATATCCTCGTGATGATATTTTGCGAAAATTAGTTTCTATTCAATATGAACGCAATGATATAAATTTTGACCGTGGTAAATTCCGCGTTCGTGGCGATGTCATTGAAATTTTTCCTGCTGGTTATAGTGATAGAGCTATCCGCATTGAACTTTTTGGAGATGAGGTCGACCGCATTTTAGAAGTAGATACTCTAACTGGTGAAGTCTATGGTCAACGCAAACATATTTTAATTTATCCTGCTTCTCACTATGTAACTTCTAAAGAACATATGAAAGAAGCTATCGACTCCATACAAGAAGAACTTCAACAGCAATTAAAAATCCTTGAAGATGATAATAAACTCTTAGAAGCTCAACGTTTGAAACAACGCACAAATTATGATTTAGAAACTATGGAAGAGATGGGATATTGCTCTGGTATCGAAAATTATTCACGCCATTTAACAGGCAGAAAAGCTGGCGAAGCTCCATATACACTTCTTGATTATTTCCCTGATGATTTTTTAATCGTCATTGATGAATCTCACGTTACTATACCACAGATAAAAGCTATGTATGCAGGCGACCGCTCACGCAAAGAATCACTTGTGGATAACGGTTTTCGTCTACCTTCTGCCTTTGATAATCGTCCTTTGCGCTTTGAAGAATTTCTCGATCATATCAATCAGATAATCTATGTTTCTGCTACACCAGCACCATTTGAATTAGCACAAGCAAATCAAGTAGTAGAACAAATAATCCGTCCAACAGGTTTATTAGATCCTGAAATAGAAATTCGCCCACTTGAAGGGCAAATGGACGATTTACTTGGAGAAATCAAAATTCGCACTAAGAAAAATGAACGTGTACTCATCACTACTTTGACTAAAAAAATGGCTGAAAATCTCACTGATTATTTAAAAGAAATGGGTATCAAAGTTCGTTATCTTCATTCTGATATTGCCACTATTGAAAGAGCGGAAATCATTCGCGATTTGCGTTTAGGAAAATTTGATGTACTCGTAGGGATTAACTTATTACGTGAAGGCTTAGATATGCCAGAAGTTTCTTTAGTAGCTATCTTAGATGCTGATAAAGAAGGTTTCTTGCGTTCAGAGACATCTCTCATTCAAACAATTGGTCGTGCTGCTAGAAATGCTCATGGTAAAGTAATCATGTACGCCGACCGCATCACCGATTCTATGCAAAAAGCCATTGATGAAACTATGCGTCGTCGAGAAGTCCAAGATAAATATAATCAAGAACATCATATAACACCAAAGACAATTCAAAAGAAAATAAAAAATCTCATTGAAACTACTATGGTTGCGGAAGAAAAAGCAAATTATGATGCTGAAAAACCAAAGAAAAAATTGAAAATGACTGCTAAAGAAAAGAAAAAATTAATTCTTTCTTTAACTAAAGAAATGCAAGAAGCTTCTCGCAACTTAGAATTTGAACGAGCTGCTCAAATTCGCGATATCATCTTTGAATTAAACGAAAAAAAATAATTTATTTTATCTATACTACAAAAAAGCACTATAGCATGAAAACTATAGTGCTTTTACTTATTCGTCATAAAGATGACAGCGTACATATCTATTATTTATCATTTTCATTTCAGGTAATTTCTGTCTACAAATTTCTTTAGTTTTTGGGCAACGTGTATTGAATGGACAACCTTTTGGCGGATTTAATGGACTTGGCAATTCACCTTGCAAGATAATTCGCTGTTTATGTTTTTCTTTTTGTGGATCTGGCAATGGAATTGAAGATAACAATGCTTTCGTATATGGGTGTAGAGGATTTGTATATAAATCTTCTGTATCGGCAAGTTCTACAATTTGCCCTAGATACATAACTGCTACTTTTTGGCTGATATAACGCACCATAGCTAAATCATGAGCGATAAATAAATATGTCAGACCTAATTCATGTTGTAATTTTTCTAGTAAATTTACGACTTGTGCTTGAATAGATACATCAAGTGCCGAAATCGGTTCATCGCAGATAATCAATTTAGGTTCACAAGCAAGTGCTCTAGCTATACCGATACGCTGTCTTTGTCCACCACTGAATTCATGAGGAAAACGGTTTGCCTGCTCTTTACTCAATCCCACTAATTCCAATAATTCATAGATACGCTCTTGTCTTTGTTTTTTATCTGTATATAAATTATGCACAAGCAAAGGCTCTTCAATGATATCTGCCACTGTCATTCTTGGATTTAATGAAGCATATGGATCTTGAAATATCATTTGAATATCTTTTGTCATCTCTTTATTTTGTGAAATATCTTTGCCTGCAAATATGATTTTGCCTTTTGTTGGTTTATATAAACCAATAATAGTCCTGCCTGTAGTTGATTTTCCACAGCCTGACTCACCTACAAGACCTAATGTTTTTCCCTCTTCTATGGAAAAACTGACATCATTTACTGCTTTTAAAATTTGTTTTGGTCTTCCCCAAAAAGAACGCTTCACTACAAAATCTTTATGTAGATTTTTGACTTCTAATAAATTCATCAAAATTCCTCCTTATTCTCTTTGGGTGCAAATTCATGCTCCAACCAACATTTTACATAATGATCTTTATTTAATTGTGTCTTTTCTGGCATCAATTGCATACAGATTTTCATTGCTTTTGTACATCGTTTGACAAATGGACAATAATCAATAGTTTCTTTTAAATCTGGTGGCTGTCCATCGATCACATATAATTTATCTTCTTTATTTAAATTTAAATGAGGCAAAGATTTTAATAAACCTCGCGTATAAGGGTGATGTGCATGATAAAACAAGTCGTCAACATTTGCTTTTTCTACGATTTGACCTGCATACATAACTGCTACTTCATCACAAATATTGGCAATAACTCCTAAATCATGCGATATCATAATGATGGACATATTCAATTTTTCTTGTAAGGATTTCAATAAATCTAAAATTTGTGCCTGTACAGTTACATCAAGAGCTGTTGTCGGCTCATCTGCTATCAATAATTCTGGTTCACAGGCAAGTGCCATTGCAATCATAACGCGTTGACGCATACCGCCACTGAATTGATGGGGATAATCTTTCAATCTTTTTTGGGCAAATGGTATCCCTACTAAATTTAATAATTCTACAGCTTTTTCTGTCGCTTCTTTATCCGATAATTGTTTATGCAAAAACAAAACTTCTTTTATCTGCGTACCAATCGAAAGTACAGGATTTAAAGATGTCATTGGATCTTGGAATATCATCGCAATTTTATTACCACGAATTTTGGCTAAATCTTCATCTTGAAAATCAACTAAATCCTGACCTTGCCATAAAATCTGACCATTTTCAATTATGCTATTTTCTTTAGGCAATAAACCCATGATAGCATGAGCCGTTACTGATTTTCCACAGCCTGACTCGCCCACTATTCCTAGAGCTTGTCCTCTTTTTAAATCAAAACTAACATTGCGTACTGCTTTTACTTTTCCTCGATAAGTCTGAAAAGTAACTGCTAAATCTTTTACTTGTAAAATTTCTTTATTTTCTTCCATGGTAAACACTCATTTCTTCACTATTTTAACGACGCATCTTAGGGTCTAAAACATCTCGCAGACCATCACCTAAAAAGTTAAAAGCCAACATAGTGACACTGATAGCTACTGCTGGAAAAAATAATTGAAAAGGATATGCACGCAAATTATTTACGCCCTCTGATGCTAAAACGCCCCAACTAGCCATTGGTGCAGAAACACCAAGTCCGATAAAACTCAAAAAAGCTTCTGTAAATATTGCATCAGGAATAGCCAGTGTCATTGTTACAATAATTGCCCCCATGGCATTTGGCAATAAATGTCTAAATAAAATTCTTTTTTTCGATACACCTATTGTTCTAGCTGCCAAAATAAATTCTTGTTCCTTCATTGATAAAATTTGACCACGCACAATTCTTGCCATCTGTAGCCAATAACCAATACCTAAAGCAATAAAAATATTGATAAGCCCTGGCTTTAAAATTACCATCAATAAAATCACATATAATAAAGTCGGTACGCTATATAAAATATCCACAATATTCATCATTATGCGGTCAATCTTGCCACCGCAAAAACCTGCTATTCCGCCATAGATTACACCAATAAAAAGATTTAATAAACTCGCTACTATACCAATAGCTAAAGAAATTCTCGCACCATATAATACGCGAATAAAAATATCTCTCCCCAAATTATCTGTACCAAACCAATGCTCCCAACTTGGAGAACTATTCGTCATCATCAAATTCTGTTCATCATAAGTATGGCTAGAAAAAATAGGACCAAAGATAGCTACAATGATTAAACACACAATAATGATTAATCCCAGCAAAGCCATTTTATTTTTCTTTAATCTAATCCACGCATCTTGCCAATATCCTAAAGTTTCTTCTTTTTTTTGCACCTGCAAAATTTCTCGCTCTAAAGGCACAAATAAATCTTTATTTATCATCTTCATTCACCTTTTTCTTCACCGATTTTAATGCGTGGGTCTAATAATGGATAAAGTAAATCCACTACCATATTTAAAACAATTACAATCACACTATAAAAAATTGTTACACCTAAAATTACAGTATAATCTCGATTATAAATACTAGTTACAAAATATTGCCCCAAGCCTGGTATCGCAAAAATAGTTTCAATGACAAAACTACCTGTCAAAATACTAGCTGTCATTGGTCCTAAATAAGTTACTACAGGAATTAATGAATTCGGCAAAGCGTGTTTTATCAAAACTTTGCTCCATGATAAACCTTTGGCTCTCGCTGTTTTTATATAATCTTGTGATAAAATATCCAGCATACTAGAACGCGTCAATCTAGCGATAAATGACATCGGCATTCCTGATAAAGCCAAAGCTGGCATGATTTCATATCGCCAACCATTCCACATAGCAGCTGGCAATAAATGCAATTTTGTCGATAATACATATATAAGTAATGCCGCCACAACAAAACTAGGCACAGCAACTCCTAAAGTCGTAAAAAAATTAACTGCCCTATCTTGCCATTTATCTTTTTTCACACCTGCTAATATTCCCGCTGGTATACCGATGATAATTGCTATTAAAATTGCTTCTATACCTAATTTAAAAGATACTGGAAAACCATCTTTGATAATATCATTTACACTACGACCTGGATATTTAAATGATGGTCCTAAATCGCCTTGTACTAAATTGCATAAATAATCACCATACTGTTTATATAAAGGGTCATTTAATTTATATCTTTCTTCTATGCTATGTAATACATATGGAGGCAAAGATTTTTCTGCCGTAAAAGGCCCTCCTGGTATAGCATGCATTAGAAAAAAAGTTATAGTTATAACTATCCATAAAACAATAAATGCGTTAAAAATTCGCTTGATTATATATCCCATATCTCATCTAACCTCCAATATAGATTAAACTATATTATAAAATTTAATCATCTAAACTGCAAATTTATTATATCATCAAAATTCTATATCTATAAAATTATAAACAAAAAGACTCAAATCAGTATTTACACTAATTTGAGTCTTTTATATATTTCAATAAAAATTTAATTTAAAATTATAAACATTGTTCAGTTCTGCCAATAATATCATCTTGAGTTTTCTTAGACAAAACATTGAAAAAGGCACTATAACCTGCTACGCGTACGATTAAATCTTTATGTTTTTCTGGATGTTTTTGTGCATCAATTAAAGTTTCTCTCGATACGATATTATATTGAACATGATATCCATGCAATCTATTGAAGAAAGCACGAATTAACATTTCTAATTTTTGTTTATTTTCTTCTGTAGAAAGCATTTGGGGTGTCATTTTTTGATTTAATAACACCCCACCAGTTATTTTTTCTGTTGGCAATTTAGCTACAGATTTAAACACAGCTGTTGGGCCATTTTTATCTGCATTATGTGCAGGACTACAACCTTCTGCAAGTGGTTCATAAGCATTTCTTCCATCAGGTGTCGCCATTGTTCCCATACCTTGACCTACATTGGCACTGATTGAAGATGTACCACCATAGCGAATGCCACCGATTGGACCTCTATGATAACGAGTATTTGGATATTTTTTGATTTCATCTAAATAAGAGTCATAAGCTTCGACTACTAGATTATCTACATAATCAATATCATTACCATATTTTGGCACTTCATCAATCAACATTGCCTGAATTTTTTTATTTTCATCAGATTGGAAATCATCTAAAATAGCGTTCCAAAGTTGAGTTGGTGTGATTTTCTTTTCTTCAAAAACTAATTTTTTAATTGCAGCTAAAGAGTCTGCCATGTTAGCAATACCAACTTGAAGTCCAGATATGAAATCATATACTGCACCGCCTTCTTTGATAGTTTTTCCTCTACCAATACAATCATCAGTAAGTGCAGAACATAAAATATCTGGCACATCTCGCTCAGAAGCTTTATCAATAGCATTTTCGACAATAACACTATAACGAGTCATTTCGCGTACAGTTTTATCCCATGCAGATAATAATTCTTCATAGCTCTTCATATCTTTGAAATAGCCATAGCCTTTAGTGAAGCGTTTTCCTGTAGTTAAATCCACACCATCATTCATAGCACAAAGAAGCACTCTTGGAAAATTTATATAAGACATACCAGTACAACGATAACCCCATTTTCCTGGAACAGCAGTTTCTACACAACCAATAGCACTATAATTATAAGCGTCTTCTTCTTTTACACCCCAATTGATAAAAGATGGAATGATGATTTCATCATTATTTAAAGCAGGCATACCAAAGCCTAATTTCATAACTTCAATACAATCATCAAAGAATGCTTTATTGATATTTTTATGATAACGAACTGTTAAATTAGGCTGTGTAAGTCTAGTCTGCGCTACAGATTGCAATACTACAAAACTCAATTCATTGACAGCATCTTTTTTGTCTGGAGTTTGCCCACCGATAGTAACATTTTGATACATTGGCGAACCTGCTGAACTTAAAGTATGAGCTTGAGAACGCACTTTATTAATAGTTAAAGTTTTTATCCACAAACAAGTCAAAAGTTCTAAAGCTTCATCTTTGGTGATAACTTTTTCTTGAATATCTTTTATATAGTAAGGATACATATATTGGTCAAATCTGCCATAGCTCAAGGAATGACCATTCGATTCAATCTGTAAAATCAATTGAATAAACCATACAGATTGCACTGCTTCATAAAAAGAAGTTGCTGGTTCATAAGGAACTTTAGCACAAATCCTACTTATCTCTAATAATTCAGCTTTTCGTTTACTATCTTTTTCCCTATAGGCTAATTCTTGAGCTAATTTACTATAACGCTGTGCAAATTGATGAACAGCTTCAATGACGATTAACACAGCCTTATAAAATATATTTTTATCAATGCTATCTGGATCAGTAAGGTCAAGCTTTGCTTTTAAATCTTTTACTCTTTCTTCATAGCCTTTTAAACCAAAAGCTAAGATTTTTTCATAATTAACAGCTAAATGAGCATCTCCTGCATTTAATTTTCCTTCCATGCCAAAGACGCCAGTTTCCATAAATACACTGACTTCTTCTGGTAAAAGAGCTTCACCTCTAGCACGAAGATTATTATTTTCCCAAAATGGAGCTATATCTCTCAATTGCTGTTTTGTTTCTTCTGTAATATAAAAAACATCACCATCTCTTTTTTCAAAAAGATCTAATTCGTTTAATACAAATTCCATAGTATATTCTGGGAAAATTGGAGCATTTTTATTTTTTGTAGCCTGATTACCTACAATCAAAGTTTTATCTTCAATATAAATGCTCATGTTTTCCAAAATTTTTTGTAACATGAGTGCTCTTACCATTACACGTGGCTGATTTTGATTTTCTCTATATACTTGTGTAGCTAATACAGCTCTTTGAGCATCAATATATGGCTTTTCATCTAAAACTTCCTCACGAAAAGCTTTCATTCTATCAGTTAATGAGCCAAAATATGCTTTATTTTCCATAATCAATACCTCCAACAAGTATAAACATTTATTTTAATTCGTAAATATTTTCAATTTCATCTATAATTAAAATAACTTATTTAAAGTTATATGTCAATATTTTTTATCTTAATAAATAATTTTACTTTCAAATGAAAGTTTTGTAATTCATTTTTATTAACGAAAATGATATAATTTATATAAAGTAAAATTAAGCGAGGAAATTATCATGCGTAAAGCTAATTATATGCAAACAGGTGTAATTTTTAATATTCAAAAATTCAGTATAAATGATGGTCCTGGTATCCGCACTGTAGTTTTTTTCAAAGGTTGTCCTTTGCATTGTAAATGGTGTGCTAATCCTGAAAGTCAATTAGCCAAAATCCAAATTCTCTGGGACAAGAAGAAATGTCTTCATTGCCATCATTGTTTAGAAATTTGTCCCTCAAAAGCTATTTCCTTAAAAGACGATAATATTTTTATTGATACTAATAAATGCACTCTATGCAAACAATGTATAAATACATGTCCGCAAAAAGCATTAACAAGTGAAGGAGAAATTAAAACTGTACAACAAGTTTTAGATATAGTGCTTCAAGATGAAGTCTTTTATGAAGAAAGTGATGGCGGTATCACTCTATCTGGCGGAGAATTTCTTATGCAAACTCAATTTGCCGAAGAATTATTAATCGCAGCTAAAGAAAAAAATCTACATACATGCTGTGAAACGACTGGCTTTTGCACTCCTGAAAAATTTCAGCACATCATACAATATATAGATTATATTTTATTTGATTTAAAACACTGGAATAGCCAAAAACATTTCGAAGGCACTGGTGTAGATAATAAATTGATTTTAACTAATATGAAATATGCCATCTCCACTGGCAAAAAAGTTCTTCCTAGAATTCCTGTAATCCCAAAATTCAACGATTCCTTAGAAGACGCTAAAAGATTTTGTGAAGTTTTACATGATGTAGGTAGTAATCAATGTCAATTATTGCCATTTCATCAATTTGGCGAAAATAAATATCATCTTTTAAATAAACAATATGCTTATGAAAATCAACCTGCACTTCACCGTGAAGACTTACAAAATTATTTGCAAATATTTTTAGATAATGATATCCATGCCTCTTTCTAATTTTTATAATCGTTTAAGCTTATGTTATACTAATAGATAATATTTCTATTAAAGATTGGAGTCTATAATGAAAAATAGAGCAAATAAAATCTTAGAATTGCTTACACTCTCACCTGAAAATAAAATGGAAGTAACTGTGCTTGCAGAAAAATTACAAGTCTCTCAAGTAACTATCCGTAAAGATTTAGATGCTTTAGAAAATAAAGGTATTATCAAACGAGAACATGGTATTGCTCTTTTATGTAGCACTGATGACATCAATGGCAGAATAGCTTATCATTATGAAGAAAAACGTAAAATCGCCCAAAAAGCTACCGAACTCATAAAAGATGGCGATACTATCATGATTGAAAACGGCAGTTGTTGTGCTCTTTTAGCTGAAAACTTAACCTTATCTAAAAAAGATTTAACCATCATCACCAATAGTGCATTTATTGCTGACTATATTCGCGGTAAAGCTAATTTTCAAATCATTCTCCTCGGTGGAATTTATCAACCTGATTCCCAAGTCATGGTAGGCCCTATGGTTCGCCAAGGTGCAGAGAATTTTTTTGTAAATTTCTTTTTCATTGGCACTGATGGCTATTCTTCAAAGATAGGTTTTACTAATAAAGACCAAATGAGAGCTCAAGCTGTGCGTGATATGGCCCTTCAGACAGAACAAGTAGTCGTTTTGACTGAAAGTGAAAAATTTTCTAAGCATAGCGTTGTTCCTTTAAATTTAAAAGATAGTGTAAAAATGGTAATAACAGATAATCATATTACAGATACCATCAAAGCTGAGCTAGAAAGTAAACATATTCAAGTTATAATTTCTTAAAATCTCTACTAAATTTAACAAAGACCAACCACCTTCAGATTATATGATATAATTAATTTATTATGATTATGAAGGTGGTTATTTTATATGGGACAAATTTCTATTAATTTAACTGATAATGATAAACTATCTCTAAAAAAAGAAGCTAAAAAACAAAAGAAATCCCTATCTGAATTTTGTCGTGAACGCATTTTAAATCCTCATAAACAGATACCTTCTGAAAAATCTACTGATTTTATCCACAGTGCAGATATAGATAAGAAATTAACAACATTAAATAAAAATCTTATAGTTTTATTCAATGAAATAAAAGCACTTCAACAAAATCAATTAGAAATGCGCAAACAAATTTATTATAATTCCTCTTATCTTTATTTCCTAACTCATGAATTATTTGCAGATAATCCAGAAATCGCTCATAAAATTGATGAAAAAATAAAAAACTTAAATTTCA
>UMBE01008394.1_pt1 | contig 33924 bp, 27 predicted proteins | sample 1963881 | NCBI WGS metagenome assembly UMBE01 (sample SAMEA4835933, study PRJEB28245) | human gut metagenome | biome: gut microbiome; material: fecal sample | place: Denmark | collected 2008 | reverse complement strand
TAAATGAACAAGTAATCTTATTGGTACTCATAATTTTATCACCTTTCAAAAAAATATTACTAAGCTAACACGGTGGTATTACCGACACAGTTCGTTTTCGTAAGTTTCTTGTCGGTTGTGCTGCTCTTGTTTCAGAGCAGGTAAATTATTCTACTCTTGCGGAATCCGCTGACATTGCACCAAGTACCGCAAAGGAATGGCTGAAAGTACTTGTGGGACTTCACATTGTTTATCTGCTTGCCCCATATTCAAACAATGAACTGAAACGGCTCAGCAAAACACCGAAACTGTATTTCTGTGACACCGGTCTTTGTGCTTACCTTTCGATGTGGCTGACGGCAGACACTCTCCGTAACGGTGCTGCAAGCGGTCATTACTACGAAAATTATGTGGTAATGGAGCTTGTGAAAAACTACGCTTACGCTAAATCTAAAGTAAATATTACCTATTTTCGTGATTCTAACGCAAAAGAGATTGATGTTTTCATCGAGGAAAACAATGTCATTCATCCGTTGGAAATCAAAAAGAGTGCTTCTTCTGATCGTCGTGAGGTCAAAAAGTACAGCGTAATTGACAAGGCTTCTTTGAACCGTGGAAACGGCGGCATCATATGTATGTGTGAGGAGCCGATACCGATTGACAAGGATAATTGTTTTATTCCGAGCAATCTAATCTGAATCACTCCCATAGCAAAAGTATATTTTCAAGAAACTAAGCAGAGCCCAAAAGCTCTGCTTTTTGTTTTAGTTTGCCCGGAAAATGACAGAAAAGGAATGAACGAAATGCCTAAGAAAAACGACTTTACCGTCTCCAAAAAAATCGTGATATTCCTTTTTTCATGTTATTTAACTCTGTCTACGCTGTAAATTGTAAATCCGTTGAATTCCTTTTCATCCTTGTAAACAATGACGGAATCCTTTTTGCCGTAATATTGGTTAAGATAATTTTCTTTGATAAAAGTAATTTTTTTATCGATAACATATACATTTCTTCCGTCAACGACCGCCTCATAAATATTTGTTGAGAGGTTGCGGTTCACAAGCTGATTTGTCCGATGAAGATATCCGAAGCCGTCAACATTATGGAGAAAATCGGAAGAAAATCCCCACAGCGGATGAATATAGTTATCGGTATATGAAATGTATTCTTTAGCTGTTACAGGATCGAGAACATAATAATTTTCGGGATGTCTGTCAACCTCAGTATAAAGATCACTAGGCTTTTTGTCATATGAAACAGGAGTGATATGGAAGAAATATGATACACAGCTTGCCACACTTAATATCACAAGTACAATAACCGAAATAAGAACAGTTTTTCTGCTTTTATCTGTAATATTGCTGTATTCGTCTTTTCTGAGATGACCGAAATCAAACGAATACATTGTAAACGAAAGAATTATCAGCAAAATTCCATACATTGTGTATGCCGAAGAATCCATTGCATAACGAACATACATACAAGCCGCAAATCCCACTGCAAAATACAAAGCGGGGAAGAAGGCAAATCTTTTTTTCTGAACGGTAACAAAAACAACCATAACGGCAAGTATTACAGCAAAAGCAATAAGATATGAATCAAAATTTATAATATGTCCCCATGCATCTGAAAACAATCCACCCGCATTATCAAAGAAATTATACGGGTTTTCTCGTTTTTGAATATCCGCAACCTTTTCAAGGGCAGCAGTATTCAGTCCGTTGTTTTCATCATAATATCCGTCAACAAAAAGTTCATACTCATTTGCCGAATTTATTCCGACCGAATTAAGCTCCTCACAGTAATCGGAATAGTTTGGAAAAGCATTATCATCGGTCTTATCGGCAAGGACGCTGTATCTGTACAGCCCCGAAGTTTCTGCATTTGCATTATTGACCGAATATGAATAATATTCAAGACCGCAGCCGACAAGAACAATAAAGACAAATACAAGCACAAAAGGTCTGAAATACCAGAAGAATTTTCTGAACGGCAACTTGTACTTTCTTTTTGCAATCATATCACCGATGAAGAATGTAATAAAAAATGCAAGTCCCACAAAGAAATATTTGAAACATAAAAATGTTCCGAATATAACTTCAAGTACACCAATCCAAAACGGGAGAGAGTACCTTTTATTTCTGATTGCATTAAGTGCCATCAGAAACCCTGCCGTAAGCAGCAAAGCGGCGGTTTTACTGCTTAGAATGTTTGAATAATGGTCAAATGAAAATAAAATATTCAGCACAAGAGTGAATATGAAAGCCTTGTACTTTCCGAATTTATCGACAAAAACAAATGTAACAGAAGAAAAAGCGGCACAGGAGAGAAGAATTTGAAAAAGTACAAAACAGTTGAAATTCAAAAGAATGTACTGCAATGAACCGGTAATTGTCGCAAAAATGTAGTTAATATCATTATTGTAATAGTTATGATACTGACAGATATATAAAGAATTGTAAAAATCGTCAGCACTGTCATAGGAAAATGCAGTAACACCTATAATCAAAGCCATAATAACAATATTAATTGCCAAAGCAAAGAAGGTCTTGCTTTTTAGTGCGTTTAATATTTTATCTTTCATAATAACTCCTCTGCATTATCTTTCTTGTTTAAAAATCACTTTCTTGATCTTCTTTCGTTAATCAAAAGCTGAAGATTCTTCTGTTCGTAAGTATTAAATTTAACATTCTTCTCAAATTCTTCGGGTGTATATTTGCCCTCATACCATGACTGCGAGTTAAAGTATGCATTAAGGCTTGCGTCCTTAAAAATTCTGCCTCGTCTTGCATAAATCTCATTAATTGCAAGCTGTAAGTCGTCATCACTCAAAGCGCTTACCTGTGCGTTACTGAGATATGAAGAATCACTGTTAGGGAAGATAAATCCGCCGTTATTATGAGTGTTTGTATTGCTTGATGACTGTGCATTTGAATTGCCCGAAGCGCTGCTCTGACTATTTGATGACTGCTGAGCCTGTGTTGCAGGAGCTTCTGTTTCTCTTTGAATCTGTCCGCTTGAGATAACAAGTTTAACAACTGTACCCGTACTTGCGCTTGTGTCACCTTCTGGAGTCTGGGAGATAATATATCCTTCCGGATAATCATAACTGTATTCATAGTCAGAAATTTCAACGGTAAATCCTGCCTGTTCAAGAAGCTTTTTACCGTAACTGTAACCGTAACCGACAACAGGAACAACATTGTTATATGAAGAAGATGTTGTAACCTGTTCCGTTGTAGCAGGAACTGTAGTAGGCATCGCCGTACTCGGCGCCTGTGTGGTTACTTCGGCAGATGTTGCAGTTTCGGCTGTAGTAGCTTTATTGTCAGTAGATGAATTTGACAAGCCGTTATAAACGCAGAAACCGATAAATCCGAGTGCGGCGGCAATTACAACGGCACAAAGAATAATGATAAATTTATTCTTCTTTTTCTTTACATTTTCTTTATTATCTTCTTCATCTGTATATCCGAATTCATTGTCATTATCTTTAAAGCTGTTATCGTCAAAGTCGTTTTTTTCTTCAATTTTTTTAGTATCGTCAGCTTTATTGTCAGTACGCTTAACAGATGGCTCGTCCTCAAAGAAATCACCGTAGTCCTTGCTTGATTCATTGCTTGTAAGAACATTTTTATGATCTGCACCGGAGTAATCGTCAAACACTTCAACGCTTGTAACAGGAGGAAGAACTTCCGGAGCTACTTCGCTGTTGCTTGAAACATCTTCAAATTCTTCAGCTTTTTTATCTGTAACAGTTTGTTCTTTCTTGTCATCTTCACTTGATACGGAACTGATATCTTCAAATTCAGGCTGTTTTTCTTCTGATACTACGTCAGTTTTAACCTCGGAATTTTCAGGCTCATCAACTGCGTCTGTAACATCAACAACCTCAAATCCGCCGTTTTCATCAGCATCAGACTCACTGACTTCATCTGAATCTACAGGAGCATTAACGTCAACAGGCAGGGATCCTTCACCGGCTAAAACTTCGGCAATGCCAAGCTGTTCGCCGCCTTTAAATTCATTATCAAGAACAGCGTCCTCAACTGTCTGAACCTCATCCTTATCGTCAAAATTATCCTGCGGTTCAGTCGGCTCTGTATCCTCAAATTCATCATAGTCATATTCTTCAAATACATTTCCGTCAAAATCCGTGTTTTCGGGAACAACAACATCGGGATTCGGAACAGGGGAGGATGTACCTATTTCAGCCTTGATAGATGTGAGAGCATTTTTAATGTTGCTTGCATTCTTCCAGCGGTTTGTATTATTCGGCTGACATGCAATTACAATAACACTCTTGAGTTTTTCATCACCCTCAGACGGTGCGGTAACAGCCTTGCCCGAAAATCTTTCTTCACAGGCATTCTTTCTGTCGCATGAATCACTTTCAAACGGAATTTTACCGCCGTTGCACATTGCATACATAATTATTCCGACAGAATAAATGTCGGTTGTATAGTCAACATTTTCCTGCTTGTAAACCTCAGGTGCAACAAATGAGGTATCCGCAATCTTGCCTTCAAAATCAGTAAATCCGCCGATTTTATACCTTCCGTCAGCGGTTACAAAAATATTCTTTGGCGAAATATTACCGTGAAAAATATTCTTTGCTTCCAAAGTTTCAAGCATTTCACTCATCTGAATACCAAAATCAACAACTTCATCCTCAGCGAAAGTTTTGGTTTTCATAAGTTCTTCAAGACTTGTGAGTTCTTCTGTAAATATGTACAAATCACAGGTTTTTTTGTTCTGATTATCCTGAACATAAACATCCAGATAGTTTGAAACACCGTCAAGCTCCTTAACCGATTCAATAAAATCAGCCTCTTCGGTGAAATACTCGGCATGTTCATCGGTGTAATTGCTTTTGCCGACAAATGCGTGTCTGAGAATCGCATTCTGAGAAGTATTTTTATCAATCTTCCTTGATACCTTGTAAACTTCACAGCCGTTGTCTTCCCCAACAAATGAAGTAACCTTCCAATCCCTTAAATCTGCCGGCAATTTAATCGTTTTTGCCATACTAACACTCCTTAAATATTTCCTTATTTTTCATATTATATCTAAATCAAGGTCATTAACCCTCACTATCTCATTCTCCGGATTATTGTACCATATTATGAGCTGTTTTACCATAGATATTTCAATTTTTTAAAAAATAATTCTAATTTGTAATTAAATCTGACATGAAAACAGCAGTCCGCCTAAACGAACTGCCGAAAACATAATTTCAGTAAAATATCTTACTCGATCTTATCTGATTTTTATTTTTTCCTTTTTGTTGACTCCGATAATTCCGCCTATTCCTCCTCCCAAAACAGATGACATCAGTTTTAGCAGGGTTAATATCGTTATAGGCTCACCGTTAAAAATTAATGCAATAGAGGTTATGACAAGAAAAATAAAAAATCCTGTCAGCGAACCCACCGCAAGACCTGCACTTCCTGTAATTCTTGATGATATTATTCCCGACATCAGCGTTGCAACACCGACCATGCCGACCGTGCAGTAATCAAGTATATCTGCTGAAATTACTCCCGACGACATCATCACGGCTGCAAGCAAACACATCAAAATTACCAGTATGAGTATTCCGCATACTGATGAAAACAAAACAGCCTTTGCAAGTAGTTTTTTATCAGACATAAAACAACCCCCGAATATATTCTGTTACAAATATATTCGGGGGAAAGAACATTCATTCAAAAAGTTATTCTTTTGTAGCTTTAGTTTCGTCAGAATCTTTCTTCTTGCCAAAACCGAAGAAGCCTTTCTTTTCAGGCTGACCTGCCTGCTGTGGCTGTTCCTTAACTGTGTCAACAGTAGAAATACACCACTTTTTAAACTTCATCTTAACTCTGTCGGAGCCTGTTTCAATGATGATAGCGTCCTCGTCGTCCTTAATGGCAACCACTCTGCCCATAATTCCGCCGATTGTTGTAATTTCATCACCGATCTCAAGAGAGTTACGAAGCTGAGCTTCTTCTTTTTTCTTCTTTGAGTTAGGTCTGATGAGGAAGAAATAGAGAGCTGCAAAAATAGCAACATAGAAGAGAATCATAAAAATCATACTTGATGACTGATTTCCGCCGCTTGCACTTGCTTCTGCAACTACAGGTAAAAAGTTTGTCATTTTCGTCATTCCTTTCATACAATGTATTGATTATATCAGTTTTAATCACATCTTGCAAGTATTTTTTCTGTTTTGAAAAAATATTAGATACGCACGCCTAAAATGTTGCGATATTTCTCGTAAAATTCCATATATGTGCCGTTATCAAGCTGAGTTCTGATAACTTCCATAAGATTATTGTAAAAATAGAGGTTGTGCAAAACAGCAAGTCGCATTCCGAGCATCTCACCGCTCTTGAGAAGATGTCTTATGTATGCCCTTGAAAAGTTTCGGCAAACAGGGCAGTCACAATGCTCGTCAATCGGAGATTCATCTGTTTCATATTTTGCATTATTGATGTTACGCACTCCGTCCCAAGTGAAGAGCTGACCGTGTCTTGCGTTTCTGCTCGGCATAACACAGTCAAAAAGATCAACACCTCTTGCAACGCTTTCAAGAATATTCACGGGAGTTCCGACTCCCATAAGATATCTGATTTTATCTTTCGGAGCAAACGGCTCAACCTCTTCAATGATATGGTACATCGTTTCTGCAGGCTCACCCACGGCAAGACCTCCGATTGCATAGCCGTCAAGATTAAGCTCTGCAATTTCTTTCATATGATTGACGCGCAAATCGTCATAGATACCGCCCTGATTTATGCCGAACAGCATCTGGTTTTTATTTATGGTATCATCAAGACTGTTGAGCCTTTTCATCTCTGTAACGCATCTTTTAAGCCATCTTGTGGTTCTTTCAACGCTGTTTTTTGTATATTCATATGGAGAAGGGTTTTCAACGCATTCGTCAAATGCCATCGCAATTGTAGATGCAAGATTTGACTGGATTCTCATACTCTCCTCAGGTCCCATAAAAATTTTGCGGCCGTCAATGTGAGAATTGAAGTAAACGCCTTCTTCTTTAATATTTCTCAACTTTGCAAGAGAGAACACCTGAAATCCGCCGCTGTCGGTAAGGATAGGACCGTTCCACCTTGTAAATTTGTGAAGTCCGCCCATTTGCTTAACCTTTTCATCACCCGGACGAAGATGCAGATGATAGGTGTTGCAAAGCTGAACCTGACATTTTATATTCTTTAAATCAAGCGCAGAAACAGCACCCTTGATTGCACCGCATGTTGCAACATTCATAAAGGCGGGAGTCTGAACCGTACCGTGAACCGTAACGAATTCGCCTCGTCTTGCGCTACCTTCCTTTTTAATTACCTTAAACATAAATCCTCCTATGATATGAACATAGCGTCACCGAAAGAGAAGAATCTGTACTTTTCCTTTACAGCTTCTTTATATGCATTCATAATAAAATCATATCCCGCAAAAGCGGATACAAGCATAATGAGTGTACTTTCGGGAAGATGAAAGTTAGTAATAAGTCCGTCAAGCACCTTAAATTCAAATCCGGGATAAATAAAAATATCCGTAAATCCCTCACAGGGCTTGATTTCTCCGTACATTGCCGCAACACTTTCAAGCGTTCTGCAGGATGTTGTGCCGACTGCAATAACCCGTCCGCCGTTTTTCTTGGTTTCATTTATGAGCTTTGCGGTTTCTTCGGGAACTTCGTAATGCTCGCTGTGCATTTTATGCTTTGTAACATCATCAACCTTAACCGGTCTGAATGTACCGAGTCCCACATGAAGTGTAACATACGCAATCTTTACACCCTTAGCCTTGATTCTGTCCATAAGCTCGGTTGTAAAGTGAAGTCCTGCCGTCGGAGCTGCCGCAGAACCGAGTTCATGGCTGTAAACCGTCTGATAGCGTTCCTTGTCTTTAAGCTCGGCAGTAATATAAGGAGGAAGAGGCATCTGACCGATTTTATCAAGAGTAGCAAAAAAATTCTCTTCACAGTCAAAATCAACTATTCTGTTGCCGTCATCCTTAACATCAACAACTGTTGCACGCAAAATTCCGTTGCCAAACGAAAATTTTGTGCCTACTCTTGCTTTTTTACCGGGTTTGCAGAGTGTTTCCCAACGATTGTTTGCAATTTGTTTCAGAAGCAGAAATTCAACTTTTGCACCTGTTTCGTCTTTGATACCGTAAATTCTTGCAGGCAAAACTCTTGAATCGTTGGCAACAAGAAGATCTCCCTCGTTAAGATAATCAATAATGTCATAAAAATGTTTATGCTCCAGAGTTTGTTTTTCTCTGTCAAGCACAAGCAATCTTGAACTGTCCCTCGGTTCAAGCGGAGTCTGTGCGATAAGCTCTTTAGGCAAATCGTAATAAAAATCACTAGTCTTCATTTTATTTCCTTTCAAGAACTAAAATTGCTTTTTAAAAGCTGTTCTGTCAAAAATCTTTGTAAAACACAAGTATTTGTCCTGTAAAATTCTCAAAATAATTGACATTACCCTTTTAAAATGATATATTATCTTATTATGAGCAGTTTGCATAATCGACAAACAGTCGTGTTTTCAGACATCTCTTCATATAATATAATATTTGTTTGAATAAGGCAACCGCTTTTTTAAAATTTGTTTAATTCGGAGGAATTATTATGAAAAAGTATAAAGTCGGTATTATCGGCGCTACCGGTATGGTAGGTCAGCGTTTTACACTTCTTCTTGAGAATCACCCGTGGTTTGAGGTTACTGTTCTTGCCGCAAGTAAGAGAAGTGCAGGCAAAACATACGGTGAAACAGTTGAAGGCAGATGGCATATGACTGCTCCTCTTCCTGAGAAGTACAAGAATATGGTTATCGTTGACGCTGAAAATGTTGAAGAGGTTGCATCACAGGTTGATTTCTGTTTCTGCGCAGTTAATATGAAGAAGGATGAAATCCGTGATCTCGAAGACAGATATGCAAAGGCTGAATGTCCTATCGTATCAAACAACAGTGCTCATCGTTTTACAGATGATGTTCCTATGGTTATTCCTGAAATTAACGCAGATCACATTAAGATTATTGACGCTCAGAGAAAGCGTCTCGGCACAAAAAGAGGCTTTGTTGCAGTTAAGTCCAATTGCTCACTTCAAAGCTATGTTCCTGCAATTCATCCTTTAAAAGCACTCGGCGTTGACAAGGTTCTCGCTTGCACATATCAGGCAATTTCAGGCGCAGGCAAAACATTCAAGACATGGCCTGAAATGGTAGATAATGTTATTCCTTACATCGGCGGTGAGGAAGAGAAGTCAGAGCAGGAGCCGCTTAAAATCTGGGGTAAGATTGAAGGCGACAAGATTGTTAAAACCGATGATATTTCAATCACATCACAGTGCATCCGTGTTCCCGTATCAGACGGTCACACAGCAGCTGTATTTATGTCATTTAAGGACGGCGTAAAGAAACCTACTGTCGAAGAAATTATTGACATTTGGTCAAACTACAGCGGCAGAGCACAGGAGCTTAATCTTCCGAGTGCGCCAAAGCATTTTCTCCACTACTTCACAGAACCCGACCGTCCGCAGATTAAATCTGAAAGAAATCTTGAAAACGGTATGGCAGTATCGGTTGGCAGATTAAGACCTGATACTCAATATGATTACAAGTTCGTTTGTATGTCACACAACACATTAAGAGGCGCAGCAGGCGGTGCAGTTCTTCTTGCAGAGCTCCTTTGTGCTGAGGGCTACATGGACTGATTACTTACGGAGGTAAATTATGTCTAACCACATTTTTACAGGCTCAGGTGTTGCACTTATCACTCCTATGAAGTCTGACGGAAGCGTAAACTACGATGTTCTCGGCGATCTCGTAGAATTTCATGTTCAAAACGGTACCGATGCAATTATTGTATGCGGTACAACAGGTGAGGCTGCAACTCTTTCGGAAAAAGAGCATTGCGAAACAATTTCTTTCGTTGCAGAAAAGACAAACGGCAGAATTCCTGTTATTGCAGGTACAGGCAGTAACGATACCTCAACAGCCGTTATGCTCTCAAAATCTGCCGCAAGCACAGGCGTTGACGCACTTCTCTGCGTAACTCCTTACTACAATAAAACATCTCAGCAGGGTCTTGTAAGACACTTCAACGTTGTTGCAGATTCGGTTGATATTCCGATTATTCTTTACAATGTTCCTTCAAGAACCGGCTGTAACATCAAGCCAAAGACTTATCAGGAGCTTTGCAAGCATCCTAACATCGTTGCCGCAAAAGAGGCAAGCGGCGACATCTCTCAGGTTGCTCTCATCCGTTCACTTTGCGGTGACAATCTTGACATCTACTCAGGTAACGATGACCAGACTGTTCCTTTCATGTCACTCGGTGCTCTCGGTGTTATCTCTGTATTCGCAAACATCTGCCCCAAGGAAATGCATGACATCTGTCAGCTTTGTCTTGACAATGACTTTGCAGAGGCACAGAAGCTTAACTTCCACTATCTTGAGCTTATGCATATACTCTTCAGCGATGTTAACCCGATCCCCGTAAAGACTGCCATGAACCTCTTCGGCTATGAAGCAGGCGAATGCAGACTTCCGCTCGTACCCATGAGCGTTCAGGGTTACCATGACCTCAAGGATTGCATGGAGAAGTATGACCTTTTAAGCAAGAAGGTTAAATAATCAACCTTTGATTCGTTTAAAATTCAAGAAGTTTAAGGGGAATAAAAATGGTAAATACAGCAATAGTCGGTTGTAACGGTAAAATGGGCTGCTTTGTGGCACAGGCTGTTCAGAGCCGTGAGGATTGCAATGTTTTGTTCGGTGTTGACGCATTCGGTGAAAGTAATTATGATTTTGATGTTTTCAAGACTTTTGACGAGGCAACAGAAACACCTGATGTAATCATTGATTTTTCAAATCCTGCAGCTCTTGACGGTATGCTTTCGTATGCAGTTGATAACAAAGTACCTTGTGTTATCTGCACAACAGGCTTTTCAAAAGATCAGATTGCAAAAATCGAAGATGCAGCAAAGACAATTCCTGTTTTCTATTCAGGTAATATGTCACTCGGCATCAATCTTCTTATTGAGCTTTCAAAAGAGGCTGCAAAAATTCTCGGAAACCAGTTCGATATTGAAATCGTTGAAAAGCATCATAATCTCAAGCTTGACGCTCCGAGCGGAACAGCTCTTATGATTGCAGACGGAATTTCGGAACAGCTTGACGAAGATCCGCAGTATGTCTATGACAGACACAGCTACCGCAGAAAGCGTTCAAAGAACGAAATCGGTATTCATTCCGTAAGAGGCGGCACGATTGTAGGCGAACACGAAGTTATCTTTGCAGGTCACGATGAGGTTGTAACAATCTCTCATCAGGCTCAGTCAAAAGAAGTTTTCGCTGTCGGTGCTGTTAATGCGGCAGTATTTCTTAAAGATCAGAAAGCAGGTATGTACAACATGGGCAACCTTCTTTCTGAAAAAATGAACTGAAAAATAACACCTTTAAGCACGGCATAAAAGCCGTGCTTTCTTTTATGTCCAAACTTTGCCTGCCGTCATAATATGTAGTGTGATATATTGTTTTGAGATGTCACAAAGATTTAACAAAGGGTGGAAGTTATGGAAAATAATTTAATAATATTCGGCTCGGTAACTCTTGCCATGAAGAGCCGTAACCTACTTTTAAAAAACAATATTAAATCAGGGCTTGTAAGAACTCCTATACACCTCAATCGAAAATCATGCGGATACAGCCTTTATGTCCCGGGAAATTTTGAAAGGGCATTGGAAATTATCAGGAGTAACGGTATTGCTGTCAAAGGAACAGCCGCTGTTGATACCTTATGATATATTTTGACAACGGTGCAACCACCTTTCCGAAACCCTTATCCGTAAGAAAAGCGATTAACGAAGCTATGTCCGACTACGGAGCAAATCCTGGAAGAAGCGGTCACAAAATGTCGGTGAAATCATCTGAAATAATGTATTCCTGCCGAGATAATGCCGCAAAACTTTTTGGCTCGGAAAATCCCGAAAATATAATATTCACGCTTAACTGCACAACGGCTTTGAACACAGTTATTAAAGGCATATTAAAACAGGGCGACCATGCCGTAATCTCATCACTTGAGCATAATGCTGTCGTCAGACCGCTTGAAACACTCAAGAAAAATAAGATTGAATACTCTGTTGCCGAATGTGTCCCTTATGATGATGAACAAACAATCGAGAATTTCAGAAAACAATTCAAATCTAACACAAAACTTGTAATCTGTACCCATGCTTCAAATGTATTCGGCATCAAACTTCCGATAGAAAGAATAGGCGCTCTTTGCAGATTAAACGGCATCCTTTTTTGTGTAGATGCCGCACAAAGTGCAGGAACAGCAGATATCAACCTTTCTGACAGTTGCATTGATTTTCTCTGCACCGCAGGTCACAAAGGACTTTACGGACCGATGGGAACAGGCTTGCTTATTATAAACTGCGAAACAACTCCGGACAGTCTTATTCAGGGAGGAACTGGAAGTGATTCCGCAAACCTCAATCAGCCTGAAATTCTCCCCGATAAGTACGAAAGCGGAACGCCGAATCTTCCGGGAATAGCAGGGCTTAATGCAGGAATAAAGTTTGTCCTGAACAAAAAAACAGACAGAATATATAATTCCGAGTTAGGTCTTGCACGAATGCTCTACAAAAGGCTTGAAAAAGCGGAAAATGTAATATTATACACCAAAATGCCTGAGAAAAGTCACAGCGTTCCTGTAATTTCCTTTAATATCAAAAATACCGAAAGCGAAACGGTTGCAAAAATTCTTAATGACAGCTACAACATTGCCGTAAGAGCAGGACTCCATTGTGCGCCCTTTGCACACAAAAGCTTCGGCACTCAGGATACAGGAACCGTAAGAGCTGTTGTATCGGCATTTACAACAAAAAATGATGTTGTATATTTTGCAAATGCCGTAAGTCGTATTTCTAAGAACAACAAACAGAAAAAAACAATTTAAAAAGGTTGCAATTAATAACAAAAGTATGTTAGAATAATAACGAGGAATTTAAAAATAAAGAAAGGGGAAAGCAGATTGGAAATATTTAACAGCATTCTTTCCATTATCAAGACTATACAGCTAAGAGATATTGTCGATATTCTTGCAATTGCACTGTTGATTTTCGGACTGTTCAAGCTTATTCAGGAAACAAGAGCAGTTCAGCTTCTCAAAGGTGTAATTATGCTCCTGATAGTTTATTTTCTTTCGTCTCTGTTTGGTCTTGTTATGCTTTCATCCCTGTTGCGAACATTTTTCGAGGCAGCAGTTGTTGTTATTGCTATCATCTTTCAGCCGGAAATCAGAAAGGCTCTTGAACAGATGGGACGCAACAACACCTATAAAAAATATATAAAAATATTTACTAAGCACCACAAAGGTGATGAATGGAAAAAGGCTGTAGAAAAGTCAATCGTAGATGCGGCTGACACAGCAGTTCTTTTCTCTCGTTCAAAAACAGGTGCTTTGCTTGTGTTTGAAAGAGAAACCATGCTTTCCGATATAGCCGCTACAGGCACAATTATTGATGCCGAAACATCAGTAGCTCTGTTCGGCAATATATTTTTTAACAAAGCACCATTGCATGACGGTGCAAGCATTATCCGTGACGGAAAACTTTTTGCAGCAGGATGTATTTTACCGCTCACATCAAATCCTAATGTAGATATCAATCTCGGTACACGACACAGAGCAGGACTCGGTATCAGTGAACAAAGTGACGCTGTTGTCCTTATAGTAAGTGAAGAAACAGGTGTGATTTCTCTTGCGGTAAACGGTATTTTGCTCCGTGAGTTTACAAGAGAAGAACTAATCAAAAAGCTTGAACAGTTTCTTATCTATGATCGTGGCTATGACGATGATGAACCGCCCAAAAAGTTTTTTCAGAAGAACCCGAAAAGTTCAAAAAGAGAGAAGGCTGAAAAATGAAAAAGAAAAAACTCTCTCTCAACAAACTGTTCCAGAATAACAAATTTCTGATTATACTCGCCCTTGTAATCTCAACAATAACATGGGTTTATATGAGTATGGGTACAACAAATGATACAACCGTAACAATAAGCAATATTCCCATTCAGATTGAATTGCCTGACCAGCTTGATAACAACGGGTTGCAGGTATTCCGTGATGCGGAGCAGACTGCCACGGTAACCGTAACAGGCAGCAGAGCCGTTCTCGGTTCTATCGGAACGAAGGATATTACTGTCACGGGTGCTACAAACGGAATTGACTCGGCAGGAACTTATCAGCTTTCGCTTTCAGCCGTAAAAGCCAACCCGAGTGCCAACTTTCAGATTATCTCAACCGTTACGCCGTCAAATGTCAATGTAATTGTTGATTATCAGCGTGAAACAAGTTTCCCGATTCAGGAAAATGTTGTTTACAAGGTTGCCGACGGATACTATGCGTCAACTTCTCTTGCATCAAAGAATATCACAATCTCAGGACCTCAGACAGAGATTGCCAAAATTGCAAAGGTTTCGGCATCGGCAGAACTTGACAGTACACTAAATGCGCCGACCACAACGACCGCAAATATTGTGCTTTATGATAAAACAGGAAATAAAATCTCCACCGAGCTTCTTACAATGGAGTTTACGGATGTTGAGGCTACAATTTCCGTTCTCCCCGAAAAGACGGTAAATGTAATTCCTGAGTTTATTAACAAACCCAAAGGTCTTGATTTAAACAATGATATGCTTACGGTTGAGCCTTCAAAGATTCTGCTTGCAGGTCCAAAAGAAGTGCTTGACAAAACTGACAGCGTAAAGCTTGAGTCAATCGATTTTGCAACACTTTCAAACAAGCGTTATGAGTACGATACGCAGGGAATAAACATCCCGAGTGACTGCAAAAATATCAGTAACTCAACCTCAGCAAAGCTTGTACTTGACCTCAGCGGTCTGTCCAAGAAAACCTTTACCGTTGATTCATTTAAAGTAAGCGGTCTTTCTTCAAAATACAAAGCCGATGTAACACAGACAAGTATGAATGTTACCGTAATAGGCAGTAAAAAGGAACTTAAAAGCCTTAAAAGCTCAGATATTGAAGGTGTAATTGACACCTCGGATCAGAGCGGAACAGTAGGCTCGGTTCAGATGCCTGTTACTTTCAAACTCAGCGGTACTGACACCTGTTGGGTAAGCGGAAGTTACAAGGCAAATATAACAATCAGCGAAAAATGACCCATAAAAACCGCAGGCATTTTGATGTCTGCGGTTTAGTTTATTTGTATTAAATTACATTCTGATTCGATTTGAACTGCCTCGCCTTACAAAAGCTTTGTTCATATCGTCAGTATTGTGATATCTCACACTCTGTACAAGACCAAGACTAATGAGCGTACTCAAAGCCGAAGTGCCTCCCGAACTGAACAAGGGAAGGGTTATTCCGACTACGGGAAGAAATCCAAGTACCATTCCTATATTTACAATTGTTTGCGATGCTATCATTGAAAACACACCGTAGCAGATATACTTGCCTTCAAATTCACTTGAATTTTTTGCATTCAAAATCACTTTTAATATAATAAAAAACAAAATCAGCAAAAGCGCCATGCATCCGACAAATCCGAGTTCCTCTCCTGCAACGGTAAAGATAAAATCGTTTTCCTGTTCGGGGACGATTGAATGTTCAACACGCTGTCCGTTAAAAAGTCCGCTTCCGAAAGCTTCGCCGCTTGCAATTGAAACCTTACCCTGATACTGTTGCCAACCGTAATTTGTCAGTGCATTCCCGTCAAGGTCAAACAAGGCAAGAACCCTGTTACGATGTTCTTCATTCATAAACACATTCCATATAATCGGAATTGCACACACAAGCAATCCTCCGAAAATGACAAAATATCTCAGTTGAACTCCTGCCGCAAATGTCATAACCAAAAACATAAGCGCAAATATAAGAACCGTACCGTCATCACCCTGAATATGAATAATTGCCATTGGTATCATTGCATGAAGTGCAAGGAAAAGTACTCCCGAAAACTTTTCAATCATTTTCTTTTCTCTAAGCCACGACAAATGCTTTGAAAAAGTTATGATAAAACAGATTTTTATAAACTCAGACGGCTGAATTGAAAATCCGCCCGGAAGATTAATCCATGCCGTATCATCTGTTCCGCTAACCTGAACTCCGAACACAAACACAAGTCCGGCAAGAACAATTCCCACTATTGCGGCAATGTACCATTTTCGTATAAGAAATCTGTAATCGGCAATTGATATAAAGACCGATGCCGCAAGACCGACAGACACGGCGATAATCTGAGTTCTTAGATAACTGTATTCGCCCGACCGTTGCATACTCGCAATCAAAAGAAAACTGTACGCAACAGCGGTCAAGGTCAACAGCCACAACACTGCGTCACACTGTCTGAAATATTCATAAATATTTGTAATAACTTTTTTCACCCAAAACAACCTTTGAAATTAATTTTACCCTATAATTATATTAAATTACGCTCTCAATATCAAGTATAATTTCAATACAGAATAATACAAGTTTCGCATTTTGTTATAATAATAAAAACATGAATTTGATTCGGAGGTATATTATGTTATCTGATATCGAAATTGCTCAGAGTGCAGAATTAAAGCCTATTGCAGAAATTGCAAATCAGCTTGGGATTTCTGCTGATGAGCTTGAGTTTTACGGAAAGTACAAAGCAAAGCTTTCTGATGAACTTGCAGACCGTGTAAAGAACAATCCTGACGGAAAGCTCATCCTTGTAACAGCAATCAACCCAACACCGGCAGGCGAGGGCAAAACCACCACTTCTGCAGGTCTTGGTCAGGCAATGGCTAAAATCGGTAAAAAGGCAATCATCGCACTCCGTGAACCGTCGCTTGGTCCTGTATTCGGAATTAAGGGCGGTGCCGCAGGAGGCGGTTATGCACAGGTTCTTCCGATGGAGGACATCAACCTTCATTTCACAGGTGATATGCACGCAATTACAGCAGCCAACAACCTTTGTTGCGCAATGCTTGACAACCACATTCAGCAGGGCAACACACTCGGCATTGATCCGAGAAGAATTCTCTTCAAGCGTTGTCTTGATATGAATGACCGTGCATTAAGAAATATCACAATCGGTCTTGGCGGTAAGGTGAACGGTGTTCCGAGGGAAGATCACTTCATCATTACAGTTGCATCGGAAGTTATGGCAATTCTCTGTCTTGCAAATGATATCTCCGACCTTAAAGAAAGACTCGGCAACATTCTTGTTGCATACACATACAGCGGTGAACCCGTTTATGCCAAAGATTTGAAAGCAGAGGGAGCAATGACTGCACTTCTCAAGGATGCAATCAAACCTAACCTTGTTCAGACGCTCGAGGGTACTCCTGCAATTATGCACGGCGGACCTTTTGCAAATATCGCTCACGGCTGTAACAGCATAAGAGCAACAAAGCTTGCATTAAAGCTTGCCGATTACTGTATTACAGAGGCAGGTTTCGGCTCGGATCTCGGTGCTGAGAAGTTTCTTGACATCAAGTGCAGATATGCCGGCATTGCTCCGTCGGCAATTGTAATCGTGGCAACATGCCGTGCATTAAAATACAACGGCGGCGTTCCAAAGTCAGAGGTTTCAAATGAAAACATTGAGGCACTCAAAAAAGGCATTGTAAACCTCGGTGTTCACATTGACAATATGAGAAAGTACGATGTTCCCGTAGTTGTAGCGATTAATCAGTTCGGTACAGATACAGATGAAGAACTCAAATACATTGAAGAATATTGCATTTCAAAGGGTGCAGACTTTGCCCTTTCAAATGTATTCGGGAAAGGCGGAGAAGGCGGCGTAGAGCTTGCAAATAAGGTAGTGGAGGCTTGTGAAAAGCCGTCTGCATTTAAACCGCTCTATTCACTCGACCTCACACTCAAGGAAAAAGTTGAAAAGATTGCAAAGGAAATCTACGGTGCGTCAAAGGTAAACTACACAACAGCCGCAGAAAAAGCAATCAAGGAAGTTGCGGCACTCGGCGGAGACAAGCTTCCCATATGTGTGGCAAAAACACAGTATTCGCTTTCAGATGATCCTACAAAGCTCGGTGCTCCAAAGGATTTTGAAATCACAGTAAGAGATGTAACAATTTCAAACGGTGCAGGTTTTGCAGTAATTTATACAGGCAATATTATGACAATGCCGGGACTCCCGAAAGTTCCTGCCGCAGAAAAAATTAATATTGACGAAAACGGCAAAATCAGCGGACTTTTCTGATATGGTTAAATTGATTTCTCACAGCGCCGATGAAACTGAGCAAATCGGCGAAAAAATTGCAAAAAAGCTCCACGGCACAGAGGTAATAGCTCTTTTCGGCGGACTCGGTATGGGCAAAACCGCCTTTACAAGAGGACTGGCAAGAGCCCTCGGCGTTGATGACGGTGTGTCAAGCCCTACTTTCGCCCTTGTAAACGAATACAGCGGAAAGTACAATATCTATCATTTTGATATGTACAGGGTTAATTCATGGGATGATTTGTACTCAACGGGATTTTTTGACTACATTGACAACGGCATTCTCGTAATTGAGTGGAGTGAAAATATAGAAGGCGCACTTCCCGAAAATGCAATCAGAATAACGATTGAAAAAGGGGAGAGCGATGACGAAAGAATCTTTGAAATTGAAGGTGTTGAAATTTGAAAATTCTGTCTGTTGACACATCTGCAACAGCTGCATCTGTTGCACTTTCAGAAGAGGGCAAGCTGATCGGTGAAACTTTCATAAACACAAGTCTTACCCACAGTCAAACGCTCATCCCTATGGTTGAACAGCTTTTGAACAATACAAAAACGGAAATATCAGATATTGATGCAATTGCAGTCAACGCAGGTCCGGGTTCATTCACGGGAGTAAGAATCGGTGTTGCGGCAGTAAAAGGTCTTGCTTTTGCAAATAATATACCGTGTGTTTCGGTTTCAACACTTGAAAGTATGGCTTATAATTTCCTTTCAACCGACTGTATTGTATGTGCCGTAATGGACGCACGCTGTTCACAGGTATACAATGCACTGTTTGAAATTAAAAACGGAGTTGTTACCCGATTTTGTGATGACAGAGCATTATCGCTTGATGACTTAAAAAACGAACTGCTGTCTGTTGACGGAAGAATCATCATAGCAGGTGACGGTACCGATATCACCTGTAAATACATCGGTAATGAAATTAAAAATGCAGAGTCTGCTCCCGTAAATCTTAAATATCAGAGAGCGTCTTCAACTGCACTTGTTGCATTTGAAATGATTAATAACGGACAAACCGTTTCGGCACAAGAGCTTATGCCGGTATATCTCCGCTTGCCACAGGCACAGCGTGAGCTTAATAAAAAACTTGGAGGTAGAACAAAATGATAGCACTCGGATGCGACCACGGCGGATATAACCTTATCTGCGCAATCAAAAAATATCTGGATGAAAAAGGACTTGAATACAAAGAGTACGGCACTTTCAGCGAGGAAAGCGTTGATTATCCGGTTTATGCCTACAAGGTAGCAACTGCAATCACCTCGGGTGAGTGCTCAACAGGCATTCTCTGTTGCGGTACAGGCATCGGTATCTCAATTGCCGCAAACAAGGTAAAGGGAATCAGAGCCGCAGTTGTTTCAAACGAATTTTGTGCTGAAATGACTCGCAGACACAATAACGCAAATATTCTTTGTATGGGCGGCAGAGTTACAAGCGAAGAAGATGCTGTTAAATTTGCTGACATCTTCCTTAACACCCCTTATGAAGGCGGCAGGCACGAAAACCGTGTGTCAATGATTACAGACATTGAAAACGGTACTTTTAAAGCATAAACAAATTAAAAATAAGATTAAAACGCTCTTTTTATTAAGAGCGTTTTTCTTTTTGAAACTTAGATTTCTTGTTTGTAATATTTTGTAATTGTTATTTCTGATATAGAACCATTTCATAAATATTAATTCTATTCAGGAAATTAAGGAAAATTATTCTTTCTCAGTCGGAATTATGCGTTGTGCTAATTGTATAATATCATTAAAAGCATGCCTATTTATAAGTGCATTATAACTACTATATTTCAATTTGTAACCAAATTTACGAAAAAATTTCAATTTTTTAAATTTATTTACAAAAAACCCTTGTTTTTTTTCCTTTTTAGTATTATAATAACATCACAATGTTTTTAAAGAATTTTAAAAAAGAATTAAAACGATTTGGGAGAGAGTAAAAATGAGATTAAGAAAACAGGAACTTGGAGACAGAAACCTCGTAGGAAGCAGGGTTGAGGCTGTAAGAAAGCAGAAAGGTATGAAGCAAAAGGAACTTCTTGCCCAATTACAGGTTAACGGCGTCGATATGAATGCATCAGGACTTTCAAAGCTTGAAGGTCAGATTCGTTTCGTGACAGATGTTGAGCTTGTTGCGCTTGCCGATATTCTTGAAGTGTCTGTTGACTACCTTCTCGGAAGAGAAAACTGATTTTTTTAACCGAATCTTTAAATTGCACCGTAGATTTTTTCTGCGGTGCTTTTATTTTTTGCTGATAAACGTTGACAAACGAGTATTTTAATTATATAATCATAACAGTGTTACATAACATTGTTATGAATTAGAGGTGGCTACTGTGATTAAAAACAAGGCAGCTTACACAATTTCATTCGAAACTCTTACGCCAAAACTTTTTGAAAGTTTGTACAGAACGGTAGGTTGGGAGTCGCCTTGCATTGACCAAATCGAAACCGCCTTAAATAATTCATATGCAAAATTTGTTGCATATGACGGTGACAAACCTGTCGGAATGGTTAGAATTATCGGCGACGGCGGTATGTCATTCTATATAAAAGACTATGACGTTATTCCAGAATATCAGAGTAAGGGTGTAGGAAAAGCGTTAATGCAATTTCTTGAAGATTACATACGCAATTCTATGCCTAAAAATTGGGCAGTAAGCCTTGAACTTATCAGTTCTAAAGAAGCTGTTGCTTTTTATGAAAAATTTGGATTTGAACAAAGACCGTGCGACTGGGATGGTCCGGGAATATTCAAAATGTTAAGATAAACTAAGGAGTGTTTCATTTGGCAAAGCAAATTGAGGGCGTTTACGAAAACATAATAGCCTGTGCCACAAAAGAATTTCTGAACAAAGGCTATGCCGATGCCTCACTGCGAACAATTGCTACTGAAGCACACACAACAACAGGTTCAATCTATACCAGATTTGGCGACAAAGAGGGACTTTTTGAGGCAATTGTAGGGAAGCACTACGATAAAATTATCGAGATGTACAAAGCCGCACAAGATGAATTTGCAAGTCTTCCTGAAGAATCACAACCTGACAATATGGCGAGCATATCAGGTAATTGTATGTATGACGGACTTTTGTATTGCTATGACAATCTCGATGTTTTTAAGCTGATTTTATTAAAATCAGAGGGAACAAAGTTTTCTCATATGATAGATGAAATGGTTAAAATTGAGGCTGATGCCACTCATAAATATTTGAATGTGCTTAAAAGACTCGGAAAACCGTCGCCAAAAATTGATACTAAACTTGAGCATATGATTATTACGGGTATGTTTAATACCTATTTTGAACTTATAATCCACGAAATGCCGATTGAAGACGCAAAACTTTATCTCAAAGAAATGCGTGAATTCTATACGGCAGGTTGGATGAAAATAATGGGGCAGGATTAAGCCCTATTATTTTTGAGCAGCAGTTAGCGATAGCTAACTTGAATTTGAATGATAACAGAAAATGACTGCAGCGTTTTCGTATCAGATATAAATTATCCACTTGGAGGAGGTCTATTCTTGAAAAAGCAATCAAATTTATCAAGACTTATGTCCTACGCAGGAAATCACAAATACTTTACTTATGCTTCCTGGATTCTCTCGGGAATCAGTGCTGTGTTTGCACTTGTTCCTTTCTATTATCTTTGGAAGATTATCAAAGAAGTACTTGAAGTAATGCCTGACTTTTCAAAGGCAACAAGTCTTGTACACAACGGATGGATGGCAGTAATATTTGCCGCTGCCGCATTTTTAATCTATGTTGCAGGACTTTTATGTTCGCACAAAGCAGCTTTTCGGGTTCAGACAAATCTGCGAAAAGATATGATGCACCACATCATTAAGTTACCCCTCGGAACTCTTGAAGCTCTCGGAAGCGGTAAAGTACGAAAGACTGTAAATGAATGTTCAGAATCAACTGAAACATACCTTGCTCATCAGCTGCCCGATATGGTAACCGCATACATAACACCTATCGGACTTCTGTTTATGCTGTTTTTCTTTGATTGGAGATTCGGTCTTTTCTGCTTAATTCCTATTTTGCTGAGTTTTGTTATTATGTTCACACAGATGACAGGACCTACACTTAAAACTAAAATGGAAGAATATCAGAATGCTCTTGAAGATATGTCAAATGAAGCTGTTGAGTATGTAAGAGGTATTCCTGTCGTAAAGACATTCGGTCAGTCTGTTTTTTCATTTCACCGTTTCAAAAAGTCTATTGACAACTACAGCACATGGGCAATTTCTTATACCGAGAGTATGAGAAAACCAATGTGTATTCTTACAATGCTTATTAACGGAATTTTTGCATTTATCCTTGTTGCAGGTATGTGGTTTACTTCAGGCGGAGTAACAACCGATTTAATTCTCAGCATCTTGTTCTATATTATCATAACTCCTGTATTAACCGTTACAATGACAAAAATAATGTTCCAGAGTGAGAACACAATGCTTGTTACAGACGCACTCAAGAGAATTGACTCAATCCTTAATCTTGAACCGCTTGAAAGCACAGATGTAAAAACACCTAAAGATAATTCCGTTGTTCTAAAATCGGTTTCTTACAGCTACGATAAGGAAAATAAAACAAAAAAAGCAATTGACAATATATCGCTTTCAATTAAGCCAAATGAAACAGTTGCATTTGTCGGACAGTCCGGCGGCGGTAAAACCACGCTTGCAAACCTCATAAGCAGATTTTTTGATGCAGATGAGGGAGAGGTGTTTATCGGCGGTGTAAATGTCCAGAACATTGACAAAACCGTTTTGATGAATACAGTATCATTTGTTTTCCAGAACAGCCGATTAATAAAAGGCACAATTCTTGATAATGTCAAAATGGCAAGACCTGACGCTGCAAATGAAGAAGTACTTCAAGCTATTCACAAAGCACAATGTGATGACATAATTAAGAAATTCCCCGAAGGTATCAACACAGTAATCGGAACACACGGCACATACCTTTCAGGCGGTGAACAACAGAGAATCAGCATTGCAAGAGCTATTCTCAAAAATGCTCCTATTCTTATTCTTGATGAAGCTACCGCTTTTGCAGACCCCGATAACGAAGCTAAAGTTCAGCAGGCAATCAATGAACTTGCAAAGGATAAAACAGTTATTATGATTGCACACAGACTTTCCACCATTGCAAATGCCGATAAAATCTATCTTCTTGAAAACGGCAAGATTGCCGAATCAGGTACAAATGACGAACTCGTTGCAAAAGGCGGCATATATGCAAAAATGATGAAAAACTATGTTTTATCAGTAAACTGGAAAATTTCAAAGGAGGGTAAATGATGATTAAAAAACTTCAGCATAAATTTGCTCTTTCGGAAAGAGGCGCAAAAGACCTTATTCAAGGTATAATCGCCTGTGCTGTACAGAACATTTCATTTATGTTTCCTGTAGGTTTACTTTACTTTTTCGTAAATGATTTGCTAAACGGCGGCATAAAACCCGAAAAAATATGGTTCTACATTGTGGGATGTATCATAGCACTTGCTCTGATTTTTGCAGTAACATATTGGCAGTACAATTCAACCTTTCTTGCAACATATGTAGAAACAGGCACAAGAAGAATTACGCTTGCTGAAAAGTTAAGGAAAATCCCTCTGTCATTCTTTGGCAAAAAAGACCTTGCCGACCTCACAAGCACAATTATGGCAGACTGTACATACCTTGAAACAGCATTTTCTCATTTCATCCCGCCGTTTATCGGAGCTATGATTTCAACCGTAGTAATCGCAATCAGCCTTTTCTTTTTTGATTGGAGAATGGCAATTGCTTCTCTTTGGGTTCTTCCGGTTGCATTTGCGATAATCGGCTTGTCATCAAAAGTTCAGAAGAGTTTAAACCGCAAGTCAATGGATGCTAAAATGGTTTGTGCAGACGGAATTCAGGAATGTATCGAAACAATTCAGGACTTAAAGGCAAATAACGCCGAACAGTCATATATGGCAGGCCTTGACACAAAGATAGACAATGTAGAAAAACGCTCAATAATCAACGAATTCGGCACATCAACATTTGTTGTATCCGCAGGACTTGTCCTCAAACTCGGCATTGCCACAACAGCACTTGTCGGCTCAATTTTGCTCGTAAACGGACAGCTTGATGTACTTACATTCTTTATGTTTTTGCTTGTTGTATCAAGACTCTATGATCCAATGCAGTCTGCTTTACAGAACCTTGCCGCAATCATCAGCACAAACACGAATGTTGCGAGAATGAACGAAATTCTTGATCATGATGTTCAGACAGGCAACACAAGGCTTACAAATAAAGGCTATGATGTTAAATTTAAAAATGTAGAATTCTCATACAACAACAAAGATAATGTTCTCAAGGATGTTTCGTTCACAGCTAAGCAAGGCGAAGTTACCGCACTTATCGGCCCATCAGGCGGCGGTAAAACTACCGTATCAAGACTTGCCGCAAGATTCTGGGATATTAACAAGGGCAAAATCACCGTGGGCGGTATGGATATTTCCAAGATTGAACCCGAAACTTTGTTATCACTTTATTCAATCGTTTTCCAAGATGTAACCCTCTTCAACAATACGATTATGGAAAACATCAGACTCGGCAAAAAGGACGCTACAGATGAGGAAGTTCTCCTTGCCGCAAAACTTGCAAACTGCGATGAATTTGTTTCTAAACTTCCCAACGGTTATAATACCGACATTGGTGAAAACGGCTGTCAGCTCTCAGGCGGTGAAAGACAGCGTGTTTCAATTGCACGAGCATTTCTTAAAGACGCTCCGATTATCCTCCTTGATGAAGCTACAGCATCACTTGATGTAGAAAACGAAACTCTTATTCAAACAGCTCTTTCAAAACTTATCAAAAATAAGACCGTAATTGTAATTGCTCACAGAATGAGAACAGTTGCAGGTGCAGACAAAATTGTAGTTTTGTCAGACGGTGTTGTTGCAGAAGAAGGTACAGCAGAAAGCCTTAAAAAATTGAACGGAATATTTGTTCATATGATGAACTTACAGTCCGAAAGCAGTAATTGGAAACTCAATTAAATATAACCACTAAACGCAAAAGGAACAACTATAACGTTTGTTCCTTTTCTGCGTTGACATATTAAAAACAATACTGTAATATTATTTTATAGGATAACGGAGGGATGAATGTGATTGACCTCAACAACATTGAAAAATACAGAGAAAACAATCGAATAGAGGCCAAAAAGGCAACAGGCGGATTACCTAAAAGCTTGTGGGAAACATATTCATCCTTTGCAAATACACTAGGAGGAATTATACTTTTAGGTGTAGAAGAATACAGGGACAAATCACTTCATCCCGTAAATCTTCCCGATCCGGATGAACTTATTGAGGAATTTTGGGAGATAGCAAACGATATTCAAAAAGTAAGCACAAACATTCTTTCATATGATGATGTTTATGTGCAAAAAATTGAAGAAAAGCATATTATCGTTATTACAGTGCCAAAAGCAAAAAGATTTGACCGTCCTGTGTATCTTGACGGCAGTATTCATAATTCATACAGAAGAAACGGCGAGGGTGACTACCGTTGCACACTCGACCAAATTAACGCTATGGTGCGTGATTCCGAAATTAAAACACAGGATATGAATATCATCGAAAGCATGACTGCTTCCGTATTTAATACCGATTCACTCCATAGCTACCGAATAAAAATGTCAAATGTTAAGCCAAACAATCGGCTTCAAAATTTGTCGGATAAAGATTTCTTGCAGGCAATAGGAGCAATAGGAGTAGGTGAAGACCTTTTGTTTCACCCTACAGCCGCAGGACTTCTTATGTTCGGCAAGTCAAAATTTATCAAAAAAGAATACCCGTACTATTGTCTTGAATATAAGGAAACAACACAAGATGATAAACACACAATTATTTCATCAAATTTAAATTCTGACTGTGAAAACCTTTATGATTTCTTTATAAAGGTCTTTGAAAAAATTTCATACGATATAAAACTGACAGCAAACATAAAATCAGACATTACACCGCTTACAACTGCCTTACAGGAAGCTCTTGCAAACTGCCTTATAAATGCCGACTATTATGGTTCAAACGGTGTTGTTGTTATGAAAGATGATGAAAGCATTACAATATCCAATCCAGGCGGATTTAGAGTTGAACTCGACGCCGCAAGAGCGGGCGGTATATCCGACCCCAGAAATACTGCAATTATGCGTATGTTTAATTTGATAGGAATCGGCAGTAACGAAGGCTTCGGTATTTCTAATATTTTCTCCGTTTGGAAAAGTCACGAACTTGTTCTACCGGTCATTGAAGAAAGTTTCAACCCCGAAAGCATCACCCTAAAGCTTTCGTTTGTTCCTGAAAGCAAATCAACTAAAACTCAAATTTTACAAAATCGTCCCGATATTGAAACAGACAGACAGGATGCCGTAATTTCATACATTACTGACAACATCACGGTAACTTCAAAAGAAATTTCCGAACTTCTCGGAATAAGTCATAAAAAATCGAAGCAACTTCTTCACCGACTTATGGCAAAGGATTTTGTTATAATCAAAAACGGAAAATACACCCTAAAAGCATAGAAGGAACAGAATCAAATTTCGGAACATCAATCCGCATAAGCGTTGCTTATAATTGCTAGGTTGCTTATTTTTGCAAAAGGAAAACCGTCTGCTGTAAAAAATCCAAAAGATAAATTTGCCTATATCTGCCTTTCATGTGCTGCAACAGAGCTGTTCATAACTCTGCTGTTACAAAGTCTTGCAAGACAATTCAGCAGGTGCAGTTGTGCCGATTAATAATTTGAGCATGGTAGTTTCAATAATCTTTTCGTACATGATTTTCAAAAAACTGTCCGCAAAATCAAACATAAGTATTCATATAATAATCGCAGACACTTATTTATGCTTTTACGGATTAAATTTAAAATTTACAAATTTGTGTAATTTTGCTTGACAATCACACAAAAAACAAGTAAAATAAACAAGGTAAATCACCAATATTCGGAGACGTATCGAAGTGGTCATAACGGACATGACTCGAAATCATGATGCCCCTTGAGGGACGAGGGTTCGAATCCCTCCGTCTCCGCCAGCAAAAAAGTCTGTAATCAAGCCGATTATAGGCTTTTTCTTATACCTTTTTCTAAGAGTAAGTGATCAAAGCAGACTTTTGTTTTTCTCTCGAAGTGTTGATTCTTCCATTCGAACGAAGAAATGTTTTCAAAACAGATACTGCCGATCGGTCATCATCGGAACGCACTGAGTGGGTTTTGATATGTCTTTCAATATTTGCATTTGTCTGATCCGGCAGTATCATCCCTCATTTTTGTTCTTGCTTTCAACAAGTATGTTAAATGATCTGCTGCAGCAATTCCACCGCGCTCTCCTCGCTTGGGTCATTCGTACCCAGTTCACCGCGAAAGGCACGGGCTAGAATGGATTTTTTCATCAGATCAATCCGGCCAAGGACCGCTTCAGCGGTTTCTTTGGTCTGCTGTTCTTTGGCAAAGCTCCCATCAAGAATGCGAACAATCTCTCGTTGTTCATTAAATTTAGGCAAATTCAATTTATATGTTTCAAGATACCTTTTGGGTACACGCTGTTGCCCAACAGCTCCTGCCATAACCGCTTTTGCCTTATCCCTAAATAACTTATCGCGCACCAAATGATACAAAAAACGATTATATAGCCTGTCTGAACAGCGAAGAACAAAAAATTCTGTAGTGCCGTAGCCGATATCATTTACCAACTTACCGACAACCGCAGATTTACCATTTTCCATACAGGGTGTAATTTTTGCAAATACAACATCACCTTCAGAGAAATTTGTAAATCCACTGCGCACTTCCTTTAATAGCCTTGTTTGTGGATTTGTGATCTCACCATAAATTTCAGATAGCGCTGGCATCGGAAAGAAAGACACTTCAAGTTCGTCGGGCAAATCTTTGGTATCCGCCTTCTTTGGATTTACCGTACAAACATCCGAAAGGGCGCACTGTTCCCAACTCTCCATCCTCACACCGTGTTCTTCCCGCCATTTCGCAGTCAGTTCACCGGTGAAGGCTTTATGCAGAATAGCGGCTTTGCGGGTTTCAAAGCTATCCACCACGGCCTGTGCCTTTTCCTTGGCCTCATCCAGCTTGGCAAACAGACTTTCAATGCGGTCAACAATGCGCTGCTGCTCAGCGAACGGGGGTAATGGAATTGAGAATTTGTTAAAAAGGGGAAAGTGTCTACGATACCCAAAATTGGGAATGTTGACAGACTGGAGTGCATAATAAAATGCTTTCGGCAAATAAAACGGCTTTGGTCTTAACACTTTTACTCCATCAGCGCCTTGAGCAAACGGAAAATCGACAAACTTGATGCACCGTGTGTGATCACCAAAAATAACTATCGGGAGCGCCCCTGAATAGCTCTTTTCCACATCATTTGTGTAGCCACCAATTAGCTCTTGACCCTGATCAACAACAGCAAGTTTCCCTTTCACTAAATAATCTTTTTGTTTAATTTTTTTCTTGCTATCTGTATGATTGTCAAATGACTCAACAAGTTTCAACCAACACCAATTCCCCGGCAATTTATACGGCCACTCCCAATCCGGCACCAAGGCCGCCTGCAAACGTTCTTCGGGCGTGAGGGCGGTTTCTTTTTTTGCTCTTGCCATCACTTTTCCTCCGTCAGAGCACGAAGCTCATGCACAACACTTTTCAGCAGATCGACCGCTTCTTCCAGATTCGCAATCGCTTCCTCGCCGCTTTCTACAGGGTCAGGAAGATCGTCATAATCCACGATGGAGTCGTCACGAATCAGGCCAAGGTCAAGACTATCGTCCGGATTCTTGGCGATCTCCTCACGAGTGAATTTGCTCCAGCGCTCGCCCGTGCGCTTGGATGGGTCTTCGTATCCTGCCACGAATTCATCAAAGTCACTCTTACGCAGCTGCCGGGTCTTACCAAAGCTGTCCATATTGGTGCGCATATCGTAGAACGCAACCTCGGTGGTATTATCCTGCTCGGTTGTCCCGCGGGTAAAGAACAGCACATTGGTCTTGACGCCCTGTGCATAGAAAATGCCGGTAGGCAGGCGCAGAATGGTATGCAGGTTGCAGAAATTCATCAGCTCTCGGCGCACACTGGCACCGTCACCGGCAGCAAACAACACATTATCCGGCAGCACTACGGCACAACGGGCCTTGCCGTCCGCCTTCAGGCTGCGATAGATCACCTGCAAGAAGTTCAGCTGCTTGTTTGAAGTCTGGAAAGAAATATCATCTCTGGTGGCGCGCTCACCGCCCTTTTTCGTACCAAAGGGCGGATTGGTCAGAATAACATCAAAATCTTTCAATCCCTTGGCGCTTTGTGCGAGAGAATCCCCCAATGTGATATTGGCATTCATATTGTGCAAATAGGCGTTCATCAATGCCAAGCGATGGGTCTCGTGTACCAGTTCCACACCGTTGAACGCTTTGTTCTGCTGAAAATCTGCCTGACGGTCAGAGAGTGCATACATATCGTTATGCGCATTGACATAGCGGTTGGCTGCAATCATAAAGCCAAAAGTACCGCAGGCCGGGTCAAAGCACTTGTCGCCCAGCTGGGGTTTGATGAGCTCCGTCATCACATCGATCAGCACACGAGGGGTGAAGTACTGACCGGCACCGGACTTCTTCTCATTGGCGTTTTTCTCCAAGAGTCCTTCATACAGGTCGCCCAGACCTTCCTCTTTGGCCTCATACCAGTCCAGTTTGTCAATCTCCGTGATGATTTTTTCGAGGTTTTTCGGCTCCTCGATGCTGGAGGATGCGTTGGCGTAAATCTGCGCCACGCGACCAACGGATTCTTCGCCCAGCTTGCTGAGCAGCGTATAGTAGTGCTTTTTCAGGTCAATGCCGGAACGGCTGGTCAAAGAACCCCAATGATATGCTTCGGGAATATCCTTATCTGCACCGGTCTCATCGGCCATTTTCAAAAACAGAATGTAGGTCAGCTCTGTCACATACTGGTGATAAGTAATACCGTCATCCCGCAGCACATTGCAGAGGTTCCAAAGTTTCTGTACAATATCTTGCGTGCTCATTTAAGCTGCTCCTTCGTAAATATAAGTGTTGATCTCGCGGATGATCTCCGCAAGCTGCCCGCCAAACTTCTTGTTAAAGCGTGCGAAACCGCCATCCATCTTGAACGCCGGTGCCTCAAAGGTCTCGGTATTGAGGATGCTCTCGTGTAGCATATATACCTTGATCTTTTCCAGCAGATCCAGCTGCATTTTGTTAAAGCGATGCGCCGAAATCAGTTTAGAAAAGGCCATTTTCACGCGGGCATCGTGGTTCACAAGCGGCGTCTTAAGTACAGCCCGACGAACAAAGGCGATAATGTCTGCCACGATTCGTTCATTGCTCACCGCACTGGCCGCTTCATTCAAGCTGCTCTCGGTGAAATTCTCCTTATCCAGCTCCAGCTTTAACTCCCGAAGCTGCGCCCGGGTCATATCGCTGGGGCGAGTGCAGGCTATGCGGATCGCTTCGATACGGTCTTTGTTCTCATTAACATAGGCCACAAAAGAGTCCAGATAATCCTGCGGTTTTTCCGTGTCACCATAGCCGCGGGTCGTTTCAAAAAGAGTATCTTCCTTTTCGGAATAGTAATGTCCACGCTTTTTACCCTTCAGGTTGTCAAACCAAAGTAGAAAATCCTTATCCTCCCGGCAGCGCTGCACAAAAACGTTCTCTGTACAGCTTTTCAATTCCTTCGCATATTCCCGAATTGTTTTTCCGCCCAAGCGCTCGGAAACATCATACTTTTGCTCATCGGTCAGATTGTTGCTCTTACGCTGCAATCTTGCCAAAATGCGATCTTTGACAGGCTGCTTGCTGGCCTCACCCGGACGGAACAAATCCTCCAACAATTCAGCCATTGATTTGCTGACGGAGACTGACTTCATATTGGAAGTGTCGTCCAAGTCCTCGTACACGCGAACTGCATCGAAGATATTGAAGTGCGTCTTTCCGATTTCCGGGCAAAGGCGAGTAGCGCGTCCCAGCATCTGCTCAAAGAGGATCCGGCTGTTGATCTTGCGCATAAACACCAAATTACAAATGGCCGGCACATCGATTCCGGTAGTCAGCAGGTCGACTGTTACGGCAATGTTTGGGTACTGGTTGTTCTTGAACTGCTTGATCACCTGCAAAATCTTCTTTTTGTTGCCGCCGGCAGTTTTGCCCGTGATTTTCATAATGGCATCATTGGAAATGCCATAGGGCTTGTAAATTTCTCGGAGCGTATCCACAATACGGTCAGCGTGTGCATCATTCACCGCAAAAATCAGCGTCTTTTCTCCACTTTCCGGATTCAGGTAGGTCGACACCTCTTCCAGCACCTTGCGAGTATGATCCGGCAGAACAATTTTGCGGTTGAACTCCGACACATCGAAATCCATTTCATCGTCCAAAACTGCACTGTTCAAAAGTTCATTGGTGTTAGGGTCATATTGCGCCAAGGTTTCACCCTTCTTGAACTTTGCGTCATTTTCAATGAAATCCGTATTAATCAGATATGGAGGATCGTGATCCACCAGCCAGCCATCGATAACCGCCTCACGGTAGCTGTAGGTATAGACCGGCTTCCCGAAAATCTCGGTCGTGTGCAGGGCGGGCGTAGCAGTCAAGGCAACTTTCACCGCATCGAAATACTCGATAACCTGCTTGTACTTGCTCATATAATCATCTTGATTATCGTAGAGGATTTCTTCTTCCGTCATTTCACGGTCAAGAATATAGCCTCGGTGGGCTTCGTCCACAATAATCAAATCAAATGCACCGGGCATCAAATCCGGTTCTTCTGCCAAAATCGTGCGTTTCAAAAGCCCCTGCACCGTTGAAATGCTGACCTTGGTTTCCAGATTGATGATGTTGTCATCGATCGCTTTGATCTCATATATTTTGTCCAGCGTCAGCAGTTCCTTCAGCTTGACATCTTTGAAGGTGTCCATTGCCTGCTCACCGAGGGACACTCGATCCACAAGGAAAAGAATACGACGAAAACGCTTGGATTCCAGCATCTTGTAGATAAGTCCCAGAACAGTACGGGTTTTGCCCGTTCCGGTGGCCATTGCAAGCAAGGCCGTTCTCTTGCCGTCAACGATCGCCTCTGTTGCCTTATCAACGGCCTTGATCTGGTAGTCGCGCAGATTCAGACCATTAGGGTCTGTCATAAACGAATTATCTGCTGCAGCCAGCGCCTGATTGGCCGCCGCTGTATTCTGACCAAGTTTTTCCATCAGGTCACTTGGGCTAAACCAGTTCCGAATAGGATACGGTTGATTTTCCTGTTCCCGGACATCTAAAAACCAAATACCGGACTTCGTCCGCAGCTGCTCTAAATATGCCCTGCCATTTGAAGCAAAGAGGAAGGGAACCTGATAACCATTCCAGTTTCCAACCGTATGTGGAATATCCTCCGGCTTAATATGTGCAGCATAGTCCTTTACCTGCACATCGATGGTAGATGCAACATCTTCCGACATCTTTTTTGCATCCATCAATGCTACGAGCTTCTCGCCAACGAAGAATGCATAATCCGCATACCCGTTTTTGTAAAAGGCCGAATTGGTAGGCCATTCGCTGATGGCAATATTTCTTCCCTTTACAGGACGCGTTCCTTTGCTGTAGCGCAGGTTCTGCGTATCAGCTTCCCATCCGGAAAGACGAAGTTGCTCGTCAATCAAGCATCTGGTCTGCGCCTCATTCCAATTCATCATAGCGGAGACAGATTCTGACTGCCTTGCGCGCTCCTTCTGCGTTTTGCCCGAAGCGGCGGTCTTGACCACGGCCAGTTGCTTCGTCAATTCCTCGATTTTCCTTTCCTGCTCGGCAATAACGGATTCCAAATCTTCGTGCGTGATCTCGCTTGGCATAACGAACTCAGGCGCAATATATCCCCAGTCTCCATAGGTTTCCATAAACCAAACAGCAAGATTGTATGTCAAGGATAGCAATGTCTTTGATTCGTCCACGGAGTCCGTACCTATATGTACTGCCGAGTTTCTTGTCTTGCGAAGAACATATAGCGTGTTGTCAATTTCGTGCGGCAATAAACCGGCTCGCTTCAAAATACGAATTCGATTTGCGTGGGTGTTGTCAACAGCCGGCTCCGCAATGTGCTCAAAGACAAGGATCTCCTGCACTAAGCGCTCGGCAAACATTCCGAGTTTATAGATACAGGCATTGGGATCAGAATAGACATAGGTTTCTGCGGTTGCGCCGATCTGTGCCAATGCAGGCCAGTATCGATTCAGAAAATCAAAATTTGATTTCATAAGCAGTCTCCCTCAATTTTTGTTAATTCATTTAGCATTCGATGTAAGTACATCTCCAAAGTGCTGGCACTTTGGAATTCTTACTCCTCATCCGACTGCCACTTCGACCTTTTTACCGCTGAAGGCCACGCCGTATTTATAAATCGTCCTGACCCCGGCGGTCGTCAGCTCGGTTTCGTATTTCTTATCGTTGATCTGCTGTAAGGCCGTCTCGGACAGCTTTTTCAGCTTTTCGTCGCTGCAATTTTTCTCCGCTTTCAGCTCAATCAGGATGCCTGGAAGACCCTTTTGCGTGGGCTTCAGCTGAATGTCATAGCGCCCGTCGCCGGATTCCCGGTTGGAGGTCACGAAAGCGCCGCCCAGCAGGGCG
>UMBE01048932.1_pt1 | contig 36076 bp, 35 predicted proteins | sample 1963881 | NCBI WGS metagenome assembly UMBE01 (sample SAMEA4835933, study PRJEB28245) | human gut metagenome | biome: gut microbiome; material: fecal sample | place: Denmark | collected 2008 | reverse complement strand
TATGCGATTTTCAATTTGCGCAATTTATTGTACATTATCTTCCGGCTCTGCCCGATCTGCGCCGCCGTCCATGCGCTGCGCCCCCTCTATGATCGTTTCCGCAAGCTGCTTTTGCTTTTCTGCGGTCTGACCAGCAACCAACGCCGCTTGACTTTCTGCCAATTTGGAAAGCGTGTCCAATAACTGCCGGTCTTTCTCCCGGTTATGCTGCCGCTCTCGTTCAAGTGTTAAAGCCGACCCGATTTGACGAAAAAAAGCCGGGCTGTTTTGTCGGATAGCCGGAGTGTTTTGGCTGCATGGCCGAGTTGTTTTGTCATTTTATCGGCTGTTTGATGTGGCAAGCCACATTTCGTCATTTATAAAGGAACAAAACATTAGATTTTTCGTCTATTATCGTGTAAGATATAATAGAACTTGTGTCTATAACGAAAAACGAGGTGGTGTAGTATATGAAAGCACAGTCCAAAACGATAGGAATGGCTATTGGTGTTGTTTTAATAATTGCTATATTTACTGGGGTGGTGTTGAGCAGCCGGGGTCAAGCTATTTTAAGTGAAATTTCGGGAAATTCGGAGGGAGGTGCCGCATTGCCTCTCGCAAACACGGAGGATACAGAAATTATAATAAATGAACTCGCCTCGGAAATTCCCGAAACAGGCTTCTTTGCTTTGGGCCCCGACAACTACCATGAATACACAAAAGAAGAGCTTTTTGATTACTATGGGACTGAATTTGATATTTCAAGTGTTTTCCCCGACATGATTGAGGAGAACACCGGGTCTTATGGCATCTTCAAGTTCAGCGATGGAAGCGATATGCAGGGGCATAATTTCATATGGGCCAACCCTATCGGTAATGAGAAAGTAAGTATAGAAATAATCAAAGACGGAGCACCAAAGTCGGACAATACCCAAGTAACTAACGATAGTGCGCCATTGGCCTCTACAATTTCGGGAGAAAATGTAAATATATTCCGCTTTGACAGTGACGAGCAAAGTGGATATTATGCTGAGTTCGTCCACAAAAGTCTCGGGTTTACAGTCTATGGGTACAACTTCGATAAAGATGATTTTGTCAGGATTCTATCCTACTTAATTTCTTGTTAATGGTCGATGTGAACTTGTTCCAGATCTGCCGGGTAAGGGAATATTTCAGCTCTTTCAAATACTTCTGGTTTTGGGGGTACATGGGAACCGGCTTATCCAGGACATAATACAGGTGCAGGCCGGTTCCGCTGTTCACCACAAAGGTGGCCTTGGGTATAAAATACTGCTCTCCATTTGATGCAGCGTGTCCCGGAGCTGCGGCATCCCCACACCGTCCAGATCAAAGACCAGGGCATACAGAAACCGGGCATTTTTTCCGCTGCGCCGGTTGCCGAAGTAGGAGATCGGGGACATGATCGTAAAATCGGTGTCCTGAAGATCTGGCAGCGTGGCCAGGTCATCCGTGATCGTGTACCGCTTTGCCCGACCGTCCCCCTCGATCTCCAGGGTAATTCCATTTTCGCCGCCCTTGCTGCCTTTCGTCCCTTTCGGGGGAATGGTAACGGCTATTCCGTTTCCCTTTTGATCTTCATAGACCCCTTTCCGCTCAAACGAGCCGACCGGGAAGATCTCACGGTAAAACTCATAGGCCGTCACCAGTACACGGATCAGATACGGCCACTGTTCCTTCAGATAGTATATGGCTTTGCCCAGCGCAGATTTTGGCGCAGCGTTGGTTGTTTCTGCCCATGCCAACAAAGCGTCCATCACGGGCTTGGACCGTTCCAGACGCTGCGTATATTGTTCTTCGGGTGGCAGTTCTGCTAATTCCTGCTCAATGGAAAACAGTCTGCTGCAATACGCCTGTCCCTGCAAAGCCGCAGCATTTGCCTGGTCCTTCTGCGGCAGGGACTTTACCGCCTCGTCAAACTTGCGGCGCAGATGCGCCCAGCAGCCAACCACACGGATGTGCTCCGGCAACCTGTGGTAGCTGGGATAATGCGGGATCGGACTCGCTGTATTCGACGTAGCTCGGTGTTCTGAGCCGATATGTATCGTCCTCCGTTTGTGCGACGACAACGCTATGTCCTACGATGACTGGTGGAACGTCCTCACTCCATTCACCGGGATAGCAGTCGATAAAGAAAAGAACGCCGCCTTCGCCGTTGTCATGGGTCGGCTTGTGCTAAAAGGTGATGCAGTTCCCACCGCTATGCTGAGGAAAGGGGTTTGGTAAAAATATACTATCCAGAGCATTCCCTTTACTATGGAAAAACTCCAACTATACAGTCTTTCCCCGTAATGCTACAATGAAGCTGTATTTCAGGGCGAAGTAAGTTAGGGCGGAGTAAGTTAGGAAAGAAAGAGTGGAAAGGAGGTAGTATGCCCTTTGTACAACTCATGGCGGTTTTACCGCTTAGAGATGTGGCATGCTCCTTGCGAGTACCGTCGAACCCAAACGGCTTGAAATATAATAAGGACGAGAACGAAACCGTAATTGCTCATAGGAGTGATTGCGGTCTTTTTTTGTTTCGTCAAAAGAAAGGAGTCAGGCAATGAATGTCCAATAGCAAGCTGATCGAGCTGAGTTACTATGACCCATCCGCACAGGTGCGTTTGTCGGCCTATGCGGATACGCTAGTACTCGACCACGATCAAAACGGCAGCATCATCAGAGCCATCCGCTTCGGCGGCTATCCCGAAATGGTGCGGGCAATGGCAGATGCCATCTACGGCGGCGCGACGATAGAAGCCGCCCAAAACGACACGACCCGAATGCTCCAAAGCAGCCTCAAAAGTTATCAGCGGCAGATCACGCACGATGGGATCTACGCCGTGGCAACATTGATGGCTGCGGACACCGTACAGGAGGATGACAGAAGCGGCAAGCATGAAAAAGACGAGGATACAAACCTCGTAGATACGGAGCAGATGGAGCTGCAGCCCCGCAGGTGCTACATCTTCTGTCCTGCCAGGGATCAAAAGCGGCTCTTTGAGGAACTGGATCACAAAACGGCAGCGCCGCTGATCCCGGAATTTCAGGTCTATGTGCTCAGCAGTCTGCGCCAACGGGGAGATCTCCGGCAACTGGAGGTCATTTCCCTGAAAGAGCGGATAGACGCATGGGTGCTGGATCTGAAGCCACAGGATCAGAATGTGGTGGAGGTGCTGGAGCAGGGCTTGCAGAGCGGAGCCATCCAGATCCCCGGGGCAGTCCCCAATATGCCAGACGGTTTTGAGAATGTGGAAAATGTCACAGGCTATCTCAATACCTTTGGCGTTACCGTGGCTGACCGTATCCGCAGCCAGTTCATGCCCCTTTTTGATCCTGCCAAGGAACCGCTTTCCGATGAAGTGCTCGCTATCAACGACTGCATCATGAGCCGTGTGGGATATTCTCTCTACGATGCGCAGCTTGCGGTGGCAGAAGCCGTCAAGCGGCAGCTTGCGCGTAAGCGTGTGGCGCTCATTATCGCAGAATGCGGTAGTGGCAAAACGAAGATCGGTTCGACTGCTCTTGGCGCTTTGCACGGGCTGTGGGCCGATCAGAAGCGGAAAGACGGCAGGAAATCCTTTGGCATCGTTATGTGTCCCTCCCATGTCACACAAAAGTGGGTGCGGGAGATTGGAGAAACGCTCCCGGATACCTACGGCATGGTGGTGCGCACGATTCAGGATCTCAACCGTCTGTATGCGATGTACGAGAAGGGCGACAAAAGTGTATTTGCTGTTTTTTCCAAGGAGCAGGCGCGGGATGGCTATATGCGTTACCCCGCCGTGCGTTGGAATCGACGCAGACGCGCGTTTCTCTGCCCAGACTGCGACGGTGTGATTGAAATGGAGATCAGCGAGGACGGCAGCCGCTATACGGTGCCGGCCGACCAGTTCTTTTTTCAGAAGGAGCACAAGAAAAATCACACCTGTCCCCATTGCGGTACGCCGCTGTGGTCTGCGGTCAATCCGGGCAAGCGGATCGACTGGGTGAAGATCGGAGAATACGGATGGGTCTACCGCTACGGCGCGCAGGCACATCTGCATCGTACAAAAAACGAGCGTGTTCTCGATCAGCTCACTGAGATCGCCCAAAATCCGGATGCATTCTACCCGATCCGCGGAGCGCACCGGCGGTTTCCCCTGAGTACCTACATCAAGAAAAAGCTGCGCGGGCGCATCGACGGCTTCCTCTGCGATGAGCTGCACGAGTACAACAACAATAGCGGGCAGGGCGATGCCATGGCAGAGCTGTACGGCGCGTCCAGGTGTTTTGTCGGAATGACGGCAACGCTTATCAACGGCTATTCCTCCGGCATTTTTCACCTGCTCTACCGCATTGTTCCCGGGCTGATGCTCAAGGATGGCAAACGCTACAAAAGCCCCGGTGATTTCGATGCGGAGTACGGCGTGGTGGAAAATACCTATGAGATACAGGATGCGGAGTACAATTCCAATAGGCGCACCAGTAAGCGCGGAACAAAGTCAAAGCAGCTGCCCGGCGTATCGCCGCTGGTATTTTCCCGTTTCCTGCTGGAATACACGGCATTTCTCTCCCTCTCCGACATGGGCAAAGACCTGCCGGACTACGAAGAGATCCCCGTACCGCTGGAGATGCCGGAGGATGTACGCACGGCCTATAAAGAGGCGGAACACGAATTGCAGAAAGTCCTGCGCACAGACCGGAAGGCGGCGCAGAAGATCCTGTCCACCTATCTCAATTTGCTGACGGTTTACCCGGATCAGCCCTACGATCAAGCGGAGGTAGTGCATCCCATAAACGGAATGCCCATTGTAACGCCAAAGAACTGCGGCGATTTTTCCCGTCTGCTTCCCAAGGAGGAACGGGTATTGGAGCTGGTGCGGCAGAAGGCGGCAAACGGAGAGCGCGTGCTCATCTATACCAGTTGGACGCGCACGGATTCACAGAAAAAGCTCCAGGAGCTTCTTTGCTCGGAAGGCTATCGGACAGAGATCCTGACGCCGCAGATCGCTACGGATAAGCGGGAGGACTGGGTCAACAAGCGCGTCAAGAGCGGTTTGCAGGTGCTCATCACCAACCCGCGCTGCGTGGAAACTGGCCTTGACCTCAATGCCTTTACCACCATTATCTTCTACTCCATGGGCTATAACCTCTTTACGCTGCGGCAGGCATCCCGCCGGTCGTGGCGGATCAATCAGACCGCCCCCAGAGTGGAGGTATATATGCTCTACTACGCCGATACCATGCAGGCAAAGGCTATGAAGCTGATGGCCTCCAAGTTGGCGGTGGCAGGCATCATCGAGGGGACATTTTCTGAAGAGGGCCTTGCGGCCATGAGTGATGTAAAGGATCTGACCTCACAGATGGCAAAGGAGCTGGCGCTGGGGATCCGGGATAATGTGGAGGATATTGCGGCGGCCTTTCGGAAAATGGCGGTCATGAACCCGGAGCGGAAAAAGAACATCGCAGCTGCGCAGCTGAAAGAGACTGCGGCAGAAGAACAAAAAGCACCCGCAGCCAAGGATTCCTTCAGCGTGCGCACGGCGCAGGCGCAAGTGCGTCAGGCACTTTATGAAGGGCTGCTTGCCAGGACTGCGGAAGAACAGAAGAAACGGAAGTCGAAGAAGGCAGAGGTGGATGAAAACCAGCTGTCGATCTTCGGCTTTGCTGCGTAAAGGAGGAGATTATTTGAATGTAACGATCAATCGGGCGGAAATGCTGAGCGCCATCAAGCGTGCATCAGCCATCGCACCGGCGGATTCGCCGTTGGACGTGCTCCGGGGCGTTTTGCTGGAGGCGGATGCCGCCGCAGGAAAGCTCACCGTCACCTCGACTAATCTGGAAGCGGCACTGGAGGAAAAGCTCCCCTGTACCGTTCAGGAGGATGGGGCTCTGGTATTTGGAGCGAAGATGCTTGCAGAAATGCTCTCACGGCTGCCGCAGGATACCGTGCAGCTCTGTCGGACGGAAAATCAGGGGCGCATGACGCTCAGAAGCGGAGACGCCTGCTATGAAGTGGATGTATGGGAGCGAGGCGCTTTTCCAAAGCCGGATCTTCCTTTTCCGGAGGATACCGTCAAACTCAGCGGGATTCCCGCTATGGCGCAGCACACCGTATTTGCAACCGCACAGGATAACAGCAAGCCGCTTCTCAAGTGCGTCAATCTCATGTTTACCAGCACGGGACTGCGCGCGGCCGGCAGCAACGGAAACTGTATCGTGACGGCCAGAGGTGACAATCAGAGCACGGGTGATGTGAGCCTGCTCATCCCCGCCGCCTCGCTTGGAAAGCTCTCGAATATGTGCCAGGACAAGGATGAATTCCGTGTCGGCACCACGGGAAAGAGCATCGTCTTTTTCCGCGAGAACTTCCTTTTCAGCGCGCGGCTCATGGAGGGCGGCTACATCGATACGGATCAGTTGGTAGGCAGCATCCGGAATGCGTTTACCGTGCTGACGGATATTCACGACATGAGAGCGGCGCTCTCGTCCGTCCTAAGCATTGGCACCGGAAACCGGGTGAAGCTGAACTTTCAGGATCAGCGCCTTGTATTCCAATGCGCAGGCGATTGCGTCAGCGCATCGGCACCCATTGAGGTAATTGCATTGACCGGCACCCCTGCGGGAGATTACTGGTTCAACGCAAAGCAACTTGTCACCTGCCTGAAAGCCTTGAGCGGCACGGTCACGCTGGGGATCGCGCAGGGCGGAATGCTGACGCTTGCCACGCAGGATGCTTACTATCTGCAAAACGCCATGCGGCCGGAAGCACAGAAGAAAACTCAAAAAGCCGCGCAGCCGGCTGCTGCGAAAGCGGCGTAAGGAGGGATGCCTTTGGTAGAGATTCCGATGATCTGCCGCTATTGCGGCGGCGCAGTCCATCTTGTTCCCGCAGCAAAGGTGTATGGCCCCGCGGCGGCAAAAAGACTGGGCTTGGAACGCGAGAAATTTTATCAATGTCAGAACTGCAATGCCCGTGTGGGCTGTCATAAGGGCAGCACGCGGCCGCTGGGCAATCTTGCCAACGAAGCCCTTCGCATGAAGCGGATGGAGACCCATCAGATCTTTGACAGCTTCTGGAAGGAGCGGGGCATGAGCAGAACGCAGGGCTATAAGTGGATGGCAAAGAAGCTGAGACTCTCTGAAGAGCTTGCCCACATCGGAGGCTTTGAGATGGATCGGTGCCAGAAGCTGATCCGGCTATGCGAAAAGGAACAAAACAAAGAGAAAAAGAAGGAGACAGCATAAATGTGTGAGAGAACATATTGCCGGCATGAGCATGAGAGACTTTGCTCGTGTCCGCCGGTCACTTGCAGGGATGCCCTTGGAATGGCCGCGCATTTGGCGGAGAACATGGAGAAAGTCCAATGGAGCCTGACCTACAACAGCCTGAAGGACATAAAGCCCTATCAGCTGTGTCTGGTCGGGAAATGCAGGATCTGCGGCGGGCGGCTGTGCATGGAGCAAAGGCCCGTTGAGGCGGATAGCACTGACGGTTTCCTTGCTGCGGTATACCGGCATTTATACCATTTTCACCGCTCCATCGGTCAGGACTTGCCTCGTGCGGCGTTTCGCACAAAGTTTGTAGAGATGTTCCGTAAGGAGGACCGCGCCGCTGTTGAGGACTGGCTGAGCAGGCTGGAAAACCAGTCGATCCATGCCATGATCTGCGGAAATGCGAAGAGAGTCTATACCATCGTCCACTCCTGGGCGGATGCGGATCAGGGCAATTTTCCTGCTCCGGAAGGTATGGCAGCCTTCACTGTGAAGGAGGAGGCCCGCAAGGAGCTTGCGCGCCTTGTGGCGGAGGAAAAGGAAAATCGGACGATCCCGTTTCCGACAGAAGAATACTGTGAGGAGTACGGCGAGGATTTCTGGGAGGCTTACCGGGACGGCTATGCCGCCGGATGGTTTACCCGCTATGAGATCATCGAAAGTCCGCTGTACGCAGAAAATATCGAAGAAAAAGGAGGTGCGGCTGATGATGCTGCGAAAACCGAACTGCTCTGATTGCCCACATAATCTCCAATACATGGAAAGCTTGCCGATCAAGAAAAAGGGCGTCACCATGCACTTGGGGGAGCGTTTCTGTGTTGCGGGAAAGCGCGCGAGGAAATTCAAACGCAGTGATCCCAAAACCTATGTGCCAAGCTGGTGTCCCAGGCTCAAGGCTCCCTGTGAGCTGCGGATCTATGGCTTCAAGAATCAGCGTGAATGGAGGATGCACCGCAGTATGCGCGCGTATCTGGGCGAGGATACTTCTCCATCTGCATTCCGCTATGCGGTGCGCTATGAAGGACATACCGATCTGGCACCGTATGAGTTTTTCGAGTGCTGCAATGAAAAATCGGATGATGAGATTTTGGGTGCAGCAGTCCAGCACTACGATGTTGTGGAAATCGACGACGGTATCAAGCCTGCCTTTTTCTACAAAACGGAGCATGGCTATGAGCTTTTATTCTCGTTTGATGCCAAGACTGCCAAGAAGAATATCAGGGAGGAAATTGATTGAAGGAAACTGTAAAAAGCTGCAGCAACTGCCGATATTCCTATGATCTGCCGAGCAATCGCGGACCGATGACAAAAACGCAGTACTGTAGAAACAAGAACTATAATTCCGTGAACTATACCACCAAAATGTTGCTGGAGGACTGGGACCAAGGCCACTGCCGCTTTTGGGCGTCCATACCAGAGGAAGGAAACGACAATGAAAAATAATTACTCAATCGCTCAGCGCAATGCCATTGTGGAAGCAAATCTTTGGTGCATCGACAGTGTGATCCGTCAGAATCGCCCGCTCATGAGAGCGGCTCGGCTGGAATATGACGATGTGTACCAGCAGCTTGCCCTGCGGCTTATCAAGGCTGTGGCGGGCTATGACCCGGAAAAGGGACGCCTGGAGCAGCACATTTTCGCCCAGCTCAAGTATGAGCTTCTCAGCTGCAAATCGGCCTACCGGCTCTGCGGTATGACCGGCACACCGCACTCGTTCCGAAAGAGCCATATCATTTCCATCGACGCGCTCTCTGAGGACAGCAGCCTCTATGAAGAGGCGCTGGCGGCGTAAGGAGGCACGGAAATGACGCTGAGAGATAAGATGCTGGCGGTCATTGCGGATACCAATGATAGCGTAGCTGAGCGGGAGGAATTGGTGGAGATGATCGCCATTGCCCTGCTGACGCGAAAAAACCTGTTTGTTCTGGGTGAGCCGGGACAGGCCAAGAGCTATGCCATCAACCTGTTCCGTCGGCACATCACCGGTGCGCGGCAGTTTGAGCGGCTTCTTTCCAAGCAGAGCGATGAAGAACAGCTTTTCGGCCGTGTTGATCTTGCGAGTCTGCTGCCGGGCTCTGTGCCGCAAACTGTGCTGGAGCAGGACGCGACCTATCAAAACCAGCGCTTCAACCTGCGTGTCCTCGTCGAGGGCATCGGCTCCATGAAGGACGAGCCCGCAACATGGGAAAAGCTCAAGAGCGGCGCCGAAAAGCTGGAGCTTTATCGGGCAGCGCTCTCGGCGCTTCACAAAAGCGAGCCTGCGGTGCAGACAGCTGGCAAAATCCCTGAAGCTGATATCGTTTTGCTGGATGAGATCTTCAAGTGCAACGACGGCGTGCTGAACTCACTGCTCACCGCCCTCAATGAGCGGAAATACACCAACGAGGGACGCACCTATCCCATTCCGGTCATTTCTTTCTTTGCGGCCTCCAATGAGATCCCTAATTTCAATGACCCGCAGGAAAAGATCCTGGAAGCGCTGTATGACCGCCTGGAACTGAAGGTCGTGACGGCCAATATGGAGGATCGGGGCACGCGCCTTGCCGTTTTGAAGAATAAGCAAACCGGCGCCTTCGGACAGGTCACCGTTACGATCACGTTGGAGGAATTGCGGCAAATGCAGCAGGAGGTCGCGTCGATCCTCGTTCCCGACGCCATCAACGAGTTGGCTGACGATATCCTCTGCGAGCTTCGTAAGGATATGGCGGTGTCGGACCAAAAGTATCTGGGCTATTATCCCATCGCGCAGGCCAAGGCATGGCTTTCCGGCCATGACAAGGTAGAATCCTGTGACCTTCTGGCGCTGAAGAATTATCTCTGGCGCCTGCCCTCAGACCGTGAAAAGGTGGAAGCGGTGCTCACCCGCCTGTGTGTCAACCCCATGCAGGATAAGGTCAACAATATCCGCGGTATGGCGTTGGAATCCCAGGAGGAGTTTGACGCTGCGCTGGGGGATGGCAGCAAGGCCGATACTGTGCGCAAGGCATTTATCAAGCTGCGCGGTGAACTGACGCGTCTTTATCAGATGCAGTGCAGCCTTCGCACGGCGGCGCAATCTGACAGCGAGACAGCGCTGGTGGATGACCTCTTGGCCGATTTGGAGAAGATCAGCCGCAAGGCCCATGAGCAGACACATTTTACTTATACAACGCTGGAAGAGATCGCAGCGTTAAATTAAAAAAATGGAGGAATCACGATGCTGAACAAGATCATTCTTATGGGAAGACTCACGCGCGATCCTGAACTGCGCAGGACAGAGAGCGGTACCGCTGTTTGTTCGTTTTCAATCGCGGTGGATCGGGACTTCAAGTCCAAAAACGGGGAAAAGGAGACGGACTTTATTGATATCGTTGCCTGGCGCGCCACGGCGGAGTTTGTGAGCAAGTATTTCACAAAAGGCCGCATGGCCGTCGTGGAGGGCCGGCTCCAGATCCGCGACTGGACAGACAAGGAAGGCGGCAAGCGCCGCAGTGCCGAAGTCATTGCAGACAATGTCTACTTCGGAGATTCCAAGCCGAAAGACGGCGGTGAGGAGGATGATATTCCTGCCTATACCGGAGCGCCCGACAGCTTTGCTGTGCCGGACGGCTTTACACCAGACTTTGGCGGCGAATCCGGGGAAATGCCCTTTTAAGAGCACCAAATAAGCGAGGGAGGGCATCAGCCCTCCCTCCATATAAAGATAAGAGGAGAAAATAAAATGAGCATTGTTTTTACGGAAGTACGGATCGAAGACCGTGATGGCGTGGAGCTTTCCTTTATGGAGGGCGGTTGTTTGGATGAACTTGATATCCGTGAGCTTTTGAAGCACGATCAGCCCTTCCGTGATATGTGGGACGCAGTAGGCAGCGACGCAAGGATCGCCGTCCAGCAGTATCGTTTCCGGGGCGGCAAACAGGGAGAAGAATTGGGTGACGAAAACCACTTCGCCCTGATGCGTGCGTATGATCGCGCACTCTCAGACGAGGACGGATCTACTTTTGTCGAACGGGACGATGTAGACTGGCTGGATGACTTTGAACTCACCAAAGACGATCTTGCGGATGGTAAGTGACAAACTCGCATTGATTGGGGAGCGTTTTATATGGAAATGAGTATTCTTAGCACCTATTCCAAGAATGAATGCCAGAAGTATTTTGACTATCTGGAACGGCTGCGTCAAAGCGGCGAAACCAATATGTACGGAGCTGCACCATACTTGCAGGAAGAATTTCCGGAGCTGCGATATGCGCCGGAACGGGCAAAAGAGATCCTGCTGGCGTGGTTTGGCACATTTGAGAAGGGAGAGAATGAGAAATGCTGAAGCCCTACCGGACGGTTCAGGATGTTCTTTCCTCTCCGTGGGCGCAGGTGCAGAGAGCAAAAAGCAGTTCGCAGCAGACAGACCGCGTGCTGCGTTCCACCAAACTGGAGGATAGCATTTACCGAGATCTGCGCATGGAGGATACAGGTATGGACGAGATCGAGAACAGCGCAGGCGAAAAGCTGCGCTCTTTTCCGGCGCTCTCGCGGGATATTTTCCAGTCCTTTTATTCCCTGATGCCCCGGCGCAACGCGGACGATGACCTCTCGACAGCGGCGAGGAAGATCAACATGCCGATTCTGGAGCACATCACCCAAAGCGAAGACTACCCCACGCTCAAGGAGGTGTGTGAAGGACGGGAGCTTCCGGCCTATGAAGCGGCGGCAGAGTTTGCTGCCCAGACCTCGGGAGAACTGGATGACTTACTTTCCCAATTGGGCGGAAAACCCGGCGCTGTACAGACGCTGGAAAAGCTGGAGCAAGCAGAGAAAACCGCAGAGGACAAGCTCGCGGCACTGCTGGAGCAGCTTCGTGGGGCTCCGCAGGACGATCCGGCTCTGAGTGCCGCTGTGGTAAAAGCCGCCAATGACGCCGAGAGCAAACGGCGGCAGGCAGATGCGGTCAATAAGCTCGTTGACGCTGGCCTTGCGCAGAATCAGGCAGAAGCCGGTGCACTGATCGCCCGTGCGGTGTCTGCTGCCGCGGAAAGGGCGGAAGAAGTACAGACGATCCTCGGCGCATGGAGTGACGCCCCCGGTGATATGCGGAAGACAGACGCGAATGCGGCGCTTTTGGAGCGTGTGCGCGATAGTAAAACGCTGCAGGACATTTCCCGCTATCTGGGACGGTTTCGTGAGATTTTCGCACAGGGCAAGCGCAATGGCTATGCCTATGGCCGCGGGGAAAAATATGCGTTGGAGCTGGGAAACGATCTATCTCGCGCACTGACCTCCGAGCTTGCCATGCTTGCTGTGCCGGAAACGCTGCCGTTGTTCCTGCGGAAGTATCAGCACCGGCAGATCAAGCAGTACCGTCGGCGGGAGCCGGTCTATAAGGGTGCAGGTGATATCATATGCTGCCTGGATGAATCCGGCTCCACTGCGGGAGATCTGGCCGCGTGGGGAAAAGCTGTTGCCCTGACGCTGCTGGAGATTGCGCAGAGCGAGGGACGAAAATTCGCTCTTGTTCATTTCTCCGGCCCCGGCCGCTTTCAAACGGATGTATTTCTTCCCAGGCAGTCTTCTCTTGAAGAGAAGCTGCACGCGGCGGAAACCTTCTTGGGCGGCGGCACGGATTTTCAAACGCCGCTTGCGGAGGCGGAACGCCTTATGCGGGAGGGCGGCTTTGAAAATGCTGACATCGCGTTTATTACGGACGGTGAGTGTTCACTGCCAGAAACCTGTGTAGAGGCACTGCAAAAGGCGCAATCAGAGCTTCGCTTCACCGTCACAGGGATTCTGCTGGATGAGGGAAACGCCGGCATGGATTTCAGCCTGAAACCCTTTTGCCAGAATATTTACCGCACCAGTGAACTGACCGGGGATCAGATCGTCGGGGAAATTGTGTTGGATCGCGTATGATATTGGTTGCGCGCAGAAAGGAAACAGGCTATAATATTATGAAATATAAAGATGAAGGAGGACGGTTATGCAGACTCTTTACCATGGAAGCAGAGTGGTTGTGGAACAACCCGAGATCCGCATTCAAAAATTCCATAAAGATTTTTACTGGGGCTTTTACTGCACCTCCTATGAACAGCAGGCGCTGCGCTGGGCAACGCGCTTTGGAAAAGCCGGGGTTGTCAATGTCTATTCCTTCGATGACCAGACCGAGCTCAAGATCAAGCGCTTTCCGGAAATGAGCGATGAATGGTTGGATTTTATTGCGGCATGCCGGAATGGAGTTCCCCATGACTATGATGTGGTGGAAGGCCCGATGGCGGACGATACCATCTTCAATTATGTGCAGAGCTTTTTGGATGGTGAGATCTCCAGAGCTGCTTTCTGGGAGTTGGCAAAATTCAAGTATCCCACCCATCAGATCAGCTTCCACACTGCACGTGCTCTCGCTGCACTGAGATTTGAAAGGAGCTATGTCGCCAATGTGCAAGAGAAACAATGACGCGCTCTTTTTCACCTGTTCTCTGATCGAACAGCTTGGCCGCTCCCTTCACATGCGGCGCGGTAAGGTGGCTGCGGAGCTGGGTGAGGCCGGCATTCAGACGCTCTACCGCAATGCAGACATTCTGCACTGTGAGCCGATCGAAAAGGTCGCGGACGATGTGATCACGGAATTTTCACTGCAAGGCGGGGACTTTGACAATCTTGCCGAGGCAAGATATACAGTCCCCGATGTGTGGACGATGGGAAAGGTCTATGCAAGGCTCATCGAGGATGTATCCGATGAGGACAACATCGTAGAAACCATCTTGCAGGTCTTTACCTCCTGGATCGACAGTCTGCTTTCGGACTATAATGCTGCCTTCTATTATCAGCCCCGCGATTATATTGCGGAGTGCTACCGGCAGAAAATGGTCCTGGACGGTTGAGAGGAACGAAAAAGGCGATGGTTTTCTATCGCAACACTTATAATAATACTAGAGGCGGGAACATCTTCAATGATGTTCCCGCCTTGTGCCTCTATTTGTCATCGCCTCTGTACATCTTCCATAAGCGTCCAGCCATCATCGACCCAGATATTTCTCCGCCGATCTAGCAAAAGATTTGGGATAAAATATTCTGTGAGAACTGGCAAAACCCTGTGAAACAGCGCATTACACCGCATTTCCTGACAACAAGGCCCTCAAATTACTACGAATTTACTACTATACGGCATTGGCACAGGTGATGGGGAGATCGTAACGGTGGCTCTCTCCCAGCTCGGCAATGTAGGCGGTCGGCCCTATTGGTCCTGGTATGGCTTCGAGAGCCGGGTGGATTGGTGCGCCTGCTTTTGTTTCCTAGTGCGCCAACGAGTGCGGCTATCTGGACACCGGCGTCATCCCAAGGTTCGCAAGCTGCTCCATCGGCCTCCAGTGGTTCCGGGAGAGAGGACTGTGGCGGGACCACAGCTATGAGCCGCGCCCCGGCGACCTGATCTTTTTCGATTGGGATGATGAGGACGAAGGCCAGGACGGAGCTGCGGACCATGTAGGCATTGTGGAAAAGGTGGATGGCGGGATTGTCTATACCGTGGAAGGAAACTCTGGCGATAGTTGCCGGGAAAATCGCTATGCCATAGGCCATTATGAGATTTACGGGTACGGCACACCGACTTATTAAAAGGGGAACAGCCTGTGGCTGTCCCTACATAGTGCAATAATATCCCTACTTATATTTAAAAATATCAGCATTTGTCATCTACTGTAACTGAATATTATGTGATATAATTCTTAAGGGTGGGCCAGGGCAATTTCTCAAAGACTTTTACCGCCATCCAAACAGGCCGGCACCGCCCGCAACCGCTTTTCCACGGTGTGATCTTTTCTCATGACGGAACCTCCCGTCTCTTGTCTGGAGGTTCTGTCATGATACGCCTTCACCCAGTCCAATACCCGATTTTCCGAGCACAGTTGATACTTTTCCGCAATGGACATAGAACTGCTCTGGCCCGACAGATATTCCCACACCCCCCTGCGCTTTACTCCCCAACTGTACTGACACTTGGCCTGGTTTCCATTTTCCCACAGCCCGGAAGCACCCTCGGAACGATACCGGCTGATCCAGTTTTCCATGGTGGAATGGCCTAACCTTGCCTCCCGCGCTGCCTCCCGCATCCGTAGCCGTCCTGCAAGGTATTCCTCCACCAGCGAGACCTTTTCTTCCGATGCAAGCTCTTTCCGCTTTCTCATCTGTGCTCTCTCCGCTGTGATTTCCTTGTCTGTCTTATTGGGAGCATATCAAAGTGTTCCGCAGCTGTTTGCGATATTTTGAAACTCAGTACCCCAAAATGAACAATTGGATATAGTAAACAAAATAGCAGGATTATGTTTTGTGGTGAAAATAAAGGGAGATCTTTCTATGTTTATCTACCTGGCTATGATCGACTCTCCAGAGGAGAAACTAATATTTGAGATCATATATGAGCGGTACAAAGGCCTGATGTTCTATACGGCAAATAGCGTGCTGGGAGATACACGGGATTCTGAGGATATAGTTCATGACGCTTTTTTTAAGATAATAGAAATAATTGATGAGATTGATGATCCAAAGAGTCCCCAAACGAGATATTTAATCGTTACTATAACTGAAAACAAAGCAATTGACCTATACCGAAAGCGAAAAGCAAAAACAGTTGTTCCTTTTGAGGAAGAGTACATAGGGGTTCCAGAGCAGTCTTTGATTGATCAGGTTGAAGAAAATGATCGGTTGGTTAAAGCCATTGCATTGTTATTTTGCCAGTCTGTACAGAAACTGTATCCAGTTTCTTCCCGCGGAAACTCTCGCCCCGCAGCTTGAATACCGTAGCTTCATCAAAGATACGGTCAAGCGCACACAGAAGTGTAGAGTCCTCATTAAAGTCCTCGCGCCAGAGAGCCGGATTCTTGTTGCTGGTGAAAACCATGTTAAAATTGCCTTCCTTGTTGTAGCGACGGTCGATCAGGTCAAAGAACAGCCGCGTATTCTCTTTATCAAATTCGCAATGGCCGATTTCATCAATGATCAAGCAGGATGGGCGAACTAAGCTCTTGAGGTAGGAATCCGTTTTCCCCACGCGTCTTGCGGCCGTAAAGCGGTCACGCAGCTCGGAAGCCTTAATGAAATAGGCCCGCATTCCATGCTGGCAGCAGGCATAGCCAAATGCCTGCGCCAAATGCGTTTTTCCTGTTCCGGGCGGTCCAATAAAGGCCAGATTGCGGTGCGAATAAACCGCGCCCAAGGAGGGCAATGCCCGGATCCGGTCCAAGTCTCTGCTCTTTAGCAGAGAAAAATCAAAGTTTTCAAAGGTTTTCGGCGTCTTTTTCGGCAGCCGGCTCAGTTTGAGCAGTGTTTGGACGGTGGTCTGCTGTTTCTTTTCACTGATGTAGGAAAAGACAGTTTGTACCGCCTCAATGGCTTCTTCTGAGAGTTCCTGGTCATCAACAAAAGTGGCGAATTCTTCGGTTGTGAAGTCCAGCTTCAGCACCGAGATCGCGGTTTTCATCTTTTCAAAAACGGTCTGTGTCATACTGGTTCCTCCCCGTCAAAATCAAATTTGGCAAAAGAGAGTTCACCAGATGGCTTTGGAAGTTGGCGAATCCGCGTCATTACTGGAGCGGTCGGCAGTTCCTCAGGCTGCTGAAGTGCCTCGTACTGCCCTTCGCAGAAGCTGTCTCTGCGGCTCCAGGTCACATCATGGGTCGTCAAAAGAGAACTCAGATCCGCAGAGTAAATGTAGAGTGTATCTCCGCTGCGCATGATCCGAGCGGTTGCACCCGGATAGCTGTAGGGAACACCAAACCGTCGGCCCTCGTAGTTTACGAACCCGTCAAAAGAGATTTTTCGTTCCGGACAGAGATAAAAGCGTACCGCGTCCAATTCCGGAAGCGGCCGAAGCTGTTCGCCGCGTGCCTCCAAGTGGAGCCGCTGAGGCACACCGTCCACGGCACGATGGTAGGTTCCGTTCTGTGAATTGCACCATTCCAGTGCGTGCCAGTTTAGATCGGTAATGTTGTAAAAAACTCGGTCGGCGAGGAAATTCTCTTTCACGAACCGCACCAGCCGTTCTACTTTGCCCTTGGTAAACGGATGCCGCGGCTTGCAGAGTTTTGTTTCAAAACCAATGGTCTTCATGAAGGTCTCGTAATCCTTCTGCCATACAGGGCGTCCTTCCAAGTCACGATGGAGAATGACGCTTTTCATGTTGTCGGTAAGGACGAACCTGGGGATCCCCATGTATTGGAAGGCATGGATCATACCGATGAATAGATTTTCCTGCTTGGCATTAGGGAAAAACTCAATGTAACATTCTCCGCAGTGATGGCAGATCATGGCGAAGCAGGCCACTCGGTAAACCTGTTCGTTGTGATCCAGGACATCTGTGAAGCCCCAGTCCATCTGGTAGGTCTCACCGGGACCGGTCGTATAGCGGCGCCCGCGGTTGCCCTGCGGCGCGATCTGCTGACGCTTGGCGGGGATGAGATGCTTGTTGGAGGCGATGTACCGTTTCACTGTGCTTCGGCTTCCTGAAAAGCCAATTGCTTGCAGCCGCCCCAGACAAACAGTAGAATTGCTGACTCCGTTTCTCAGTAAGTTGTCCAAAACCGAACTGTATCCGTCCAGCAAATGCTCCTTTGGCTGGCCTATGAGGCCATGCGGAGTCTCACAAAATCCATTTGCTTTTAGCCGGCGCAGCTTTGCCCGAGAGATTCCGGTCCTGCGCCCCAGTTCTGCGAGATTGATTTCGTTTATACTTGCAAACTCACCATGGAGTTCTTCCATTTCTGCAATGGCTTGTGCTATAATTGGCAGGAAGCCATTACTCTGAATTTCTTTCATATCATTCCTTTCTACTGGGTTGTTTGGCCACTGTTCAGTATAAAGGATTTGAAAGAATTCCGTAATGGCTTTTTCTTTTGCCCCGCAATGCTGTGCGGGCGTTTTTATATGCTGCTTCTTCTGGTCACGATGGCCAGAAGTCCAGCGGGTTTGGGGGCACCCCAACAAGCATTTCCGCAGCGCGGAAATTGCAAGTGTCAATACACTTGCCTTGCTTGCCGTTAGTGCGTCCCCCGGAAACCCCACGAAAAAACGGAGGCACGCCAAGAATAATTCAAAAAAATCTTGACATTTTGAAAAAGCTGTGCGTAAATTGATTTACGGATGCATATATGTACATCTGGAACTTAAAATGATTGGAGGTTAACATCATGCGTCGTTTCAGCCGTAAGCAGCTTGGCTTGTGCCGAACACGATTTTGGTGCGGTCCCCAGTTATGGAGAGGACGAATCAAATTCACTCAAATGGGCGCATGAGCCGGACTGTTGATGGTCGGTTTATGCGCTTTTTGTTTTCGTCATCTATATCAGAAAGGAGTTGCTCTTATATGCAGATAAAAAATAGCAAAACACTAAGATCATTATGCACCCTCCTCTTAACATGCATTATCTCGTTCAGCATCCCTGTAACTATCGCTTATGCAGCTGGACATGCAGAGCATTTCACGCTAAACCCGGTAGTTTCAATGGGCAGCACAAGAACAAATGTTCATTGGTGGTATTCACAAGATGGAAGCCATTATTATGGGCATAGAGTCATGCTTGGGGCGGAAGCATGGGCATCTGCGCCGGGGCTTGATGCCGGATTTACAAAGGTCTCTGCCAAAAGTGATGCAGAAATCCGCGTTTACAGTGATGATTATGGTAATACCAATTGGATTGGGCATCATACTCCTGCAATTGGATATGGCGACATCAAATTAAATGAATACTACCATGACAGTAACGGCGGGTATACGAGATACGAGGAAGTTTTTGCACATGAGATGGGGCATGCATTCGGCTTGTCGCACTTTGATTGTGATAATGAATTGATGCGCTCCCAAGGCTATATTAACACACCGAACCCGCAGGAGGGCGATATTGCAGGATATAAGACGCAGTATTTTTTGAGGTGATATAAGTGCTTAGCATGATTAAACAAAGAGGTGATATAAATGCTTAACATGATTAAACAAAAAAGAGTTTATATTATAGCGGCTATCATTTCGATGGCACTCTCTGTTACGTTCCTTTTTTATATGTCAAGTCGGAGCGCTACAATGCCAAGTCTCAAAATGTCAGATGACTTTAGCACCTATGAGGATTTGGTTGACCACTCGCCCATTGTCGTAATGGCAACTGTTACTTCGGGGAACAAAGAGTTTGACTACGCTGAGATGACTTTTGCAATTACAGAGGTCGAGATTATTGACCATGTAAGAGGCGATGAGAGTGCAAAAACGTTGCAAATTTTGCAGACACGCTCAGAGGAAGACCCTTATTTGAAAAAGGGTACTCAAGTCCTATTATTCCTTTCGGAATATAACGGACCAATTGCACAGAATGTTTACGTGATCAACGGTTTGTATAATGGCCAATATGTAATAGACGATGGCACATTATGTACCGCAAAGACAGCGAATGCAAAAACAACGCCTTTGGCAAATACCGATTTGGAAAGTGTTATTTTGGATGTCAAAAACACGGAATACAAGGCAGCAACACAGGAAGCTCCTTCGATTGCGGAGATTGAACAGGCCAATGAATTGGAAAAAGAACTGGAATCTCAGGCAATCTCAAACAAAAATAAAACAAGCGACTGAATGTGCTCTTTCTCGCCATCGGTATACCAAGGTGTCACGACGACAATTGGATTCCGCATATTGCATTCAGCTTTTCAATGGGTAGGCTCGATTTTGATAGGGTCGCTTTATCCTAACGGTGTAATTGCTGATATTTGATTTTAATGATGGGCAAGAGCTTAACCTTTCCTAGGGTTAGGCTCTTGTCTATTTATAACATTACGGAATTGCGGGGCAACTATGCAGTATAACATATTTGTTAATTACTTCTCTGTGTAACATAAGTATCCGAGGAGGTATCGCCGTGTCTGGTTTCGTTATATATAGTGTCCTTGATGCATACTGTCTAAAAAAAGCATACTGCCACCGCCAGGACTATACAACTGTGGATGCGAAATCTGTCAGTTTGTAAGTGAAAATGTTGTTTCGTGCGTCCGCATAGTGTCATGCTGTGCGGGCTTTTTTATATGCCCCTGCTTCTGGTCACGGTGGCCAGAAGTCCAGCGGGTTTGGGGGCACCCCAACAAGCATTTCCGCAGCGCGGAAATTGCAAGTGTCAATACACTTGCCTTGCTTGCCGTTAGTGCGCTGCCCCAAAACTGGCGCAAATAGGGTTTGGTTGCAACTCTGTCGCTGTTTGGTGCATCTTGAGTCGCTCTGTCTTGAAAAACTGATTTGCCTTTTATAAAATACACATAGGGGGAGGGGTGAAAATTGAAAGTAGCAATTAACATACAGGCTGATATTCAAGAAATTGAAGTCATCATAAATTGTATGGCCGAAGATGAAAATGTTCAAAGAATTGTATCTGCATTGGATTCTCTCAACACAAAATTGTGCTGTCGGCGGCAAGGAGAACTTTTCCAAATTGCTTTGAATGATATTTTGTATATCGAGTCGGTGGATCGCAAGACATTCATTTATACCGAGCAACAGATATACGAAACGGATAAGCGACTGTATGAGTTAGAAAACCATTTGAAGAACAGATCTTTTTTCCGAGCATCGAAGGCAGCTATTATCAATTTGAAACGGACAAAATCCATTCGGCCAGAAATTGGTGCCAGGCTCTTGCTTACTATGGATAACGGAGAAAAAGTTATTGTATCACGGCAATATTCAAGCAATATAAAGACAGCATTGGGGGTTATGTAGGTGAATAACTATCGCTCAATTATTTGGCGCTTTTTTATGGTGTTCTTTTTTATCTTTGGCCTGCTCCAAACTTTGTTCTTTGCACGGGCCATCTTTCCTCAATTTCGTGCAAGTGGATTGAATACACCTCAAACCTTACTTTGCATGGTTTCCGCTATTATTTTGTCCGCTTTATACTCTATGATCTGCGTAGATGGCCAGGAAAGTTTGTATGCCATAAAATCCCGCCTTATAATTTGCGGCATCCCTTGTGTGCTCATTTGCAGCGTTCTGTCAGTTAATTATGGGCTACCATCTCTAATTCTTGATCTTCTTGGAATTGCAGATCGTGGTACGGGAATTTCTATTTGGCTAATTGCTGTCATTCTTTCCAGTGCAGTTTTGATACTCGCTCTTTATCTCCTTGAACGGCACTATCGTCGAGTTGGCGAAAAATACGATAGCGCACTTTCTCAGTACAAAACCCGGGAAGAAGCAATACCTGCCGAATAAAGTGAGGAGCGAGGTTAGTATGGATATTCTACTTTATTTTGGAGGGCCTGCTCTCATCGCCTTTCTTATTCAATTCCTTGTTGGATGTAGAACACAACACAAAATTTTGCGATATATTCCGATCTATTGTTTTGTTATAACACTTGCCTTTGCTATCATTGCCCTAACATCGGATTCAGGTTTTTTCCTTGGTGGTAATGTTATTGCTGCTCTTGTGTGGTGTATAATTGGTGTCTGCTTTCTGATAGGGTATGCTCTGGCTATCTTTATTTATAAACATAGAAAATGATTGCGTGTAACTGAAGTTTAGCCGCTGTCATACAACTGTAAACGGCGGTTTTGATCAATTAAATCAAAGCCGCCGTTTTCTTTGAAAATAAGAATACGGGGGGTGTATTAAAGTCGCCCTTTTTTAAGGATACGGCGGTGTCCAGGAGGTATCGCCGTGTCCTTATTTGTTTTCCATCCACCTAACCTGTCAAAAAAAGCTCGTCTTTCCGATGGGATCAGTCGGTCCCGTCAAGATTTATGCGCAAAATTGTTTGCAGGCTCCGGCTGAGTGAAGTCAGCCGGCAATATCCAGAGCGTTCTCTTTACTATGGAAAAACTCCAACTATACAGTCTTTCCCCGTAATGCTACAATGAAGCTGTATTTCAGGGCGAAGTAAGTTAGGGCGGAGTAAGTTAGGAAAGAAAGAGTGGAAAGGAGGTAGTATGCCCTTTGCACAGCTCATAGCGGTTTTACCGCTTAGAGATGTGGCATACTCCTTGCGAGTACCGTCGAACTCAAACGACTTGAAATGTAATAAGGACGAGAATGAAACCGTAATTGCTCATAGGAGTGATTGCGGTCTTTTTTTGTCCCCAAATCGAAAGGAGCAATTTACTATGAGTGAACCCAGCAACGGCGCGTGGCCCTTTCAGGAGATCCCGGAAGAAGAGGGATTGGACATCAGCGCGATTTTTGGAAACAGCAGCGCTGCACCGCAGGGAGACCCGTTTGCGCCTCCGGCGGCAGCACAGAGCGTTCCGTCGCCTCCGACACCCGTGGCGCAGGAAATCACACCGGCAGTTGCTGCAACATCGCAGCCGACAACCGCACCCATCGTTAATACGCCTGCCAAGGCGCCAGCCGAAGCTCCTGCGGAGAATCCCATTGCCGCGGCCTTTGAGCAGAAAACAGCGGAGAATACCAAAAAGGGCCTGTTGGAAAAGCCTCCGGTATTTTACCACAAGGGCGTGAAAGAGGAGATTGACGATCCTTCCATGACCTTTGAGGAACTGCGCATCCGCAAGTCCGATGATTTTACCGATCTGGAGGAAGGCAAAAGGGTATCCTGGAGCGTGGAATACTGCGGCATCCGCAAGGAGGTCAAAGACCCCAAGGGGACCACGATCATTTCCATGAAGGAGATGATCGAACGCTCTCGCGAATTTCTCGACGCCCTCAAGAAAACGAAGGACAAAGATCCTTGCTGCTATGTAAAGCCCAAGGTGGAAATGAAAACCAAGGGAAATGCCGCTTATAAGGGGAAATTCGGCACCTTGGAAGAGGCTCGCAACTCGGATAAGGTTATCTGCCTGATCCCCTCCAACGACGGCAGGATCTATGAGCTTCGCAAGATGGAGCAGGGCGAGTTTATCGCCCCCAAAAAGAATGTGGTGGATTTCTCTGAGGTCAGAGCCGGGTTTTCCCCGGCTCTGCCGAAAATCCCTGCCGAGTTGATGGGACAGATCATCGCCTTTTTTCGCGCCTTTATGACGGATCATGGGGAGAATGAAGCATTTGCCCAGATTTACTGGGACAAGGCGGAAAAACGCTTTTTTGCCTACGTCCCCAAGCAGAGCGTATGCAAGGAGGAAGTAGAGGCCGATCTCCATGACTGCCTCTATGACGATGAAGAGCGGTATCTTTGCTACGCGGATATCCACTCTCATAACAGCATGGATGCCTTTTTCTCCGGTAAAGATGATCAGGATGAGCGCTCCACAGGACTCTACCTCGTTTTGGGAAAACTTGATAAATTCTATCCGGACGTCAAAGCACGTATTTTCTGCGGCGACTCCTTTGTATCCATCGATCCCAATATTGTGATGGAAGGATTGGAGCAGCCGTTTCCCAAGGAATGGCTGACGCAGGTAAGTATCCGCAGCAGAAAGTCCGAGCGATTCAAAAAGCCGGATAAGCGCAGCTTCCGGGACCTTCTGGAGGAGGCGTTCCTATGAAGTTTCCAACGGATCGCCCCGTCAAGGTGGTCATGCTGGGAGCCGGCGGCACAGGAGGCTATGTTGCCCCGTATGTGTTTCGCCTGCTTCATATGCTGGATCGTCCTGCCCGCTTTGTTGTCTGCGATGGGGATATTGTCGAGCCAAAGAACCTGGATCGGCAGAACTTTGTCCCCGCAGACTTGGGTGAAAACAAAGCCCGCGTGCTGGCGGAACGGTATTCCACTGTGCTTGGAATGGAGACAGAGTATGTTCCAAACTTCATCGAAAAGCTGCCGGATCTGATGGAACTGATCGAGCCGAAGGAATGGGAGCTGAGTCCCTATTCCACCAAGCGGACGAAGGAAATGGTGCTGCTGCTGGGCTGCGTGGATAACAATAAGACGCGGCAGCTCTGCCATCAGGCTTTTCATCAGAGCGAGGAACTCATCTACATCGACAGCGGCAACGGAAAGTATACCGGACAGGTCGTGTGCGGCGTGCGAAGAAACGGAAGAACGATCCGCAAATCTATTGGCGGCGTTCATCCCGAAATGCTGAAGGACACCGACCTGTTTCCCTCGGAGATCAGCTGCGCGGAAGCCGCACAGGAAGATCCGCAGAGTATTGTGGCCAATGTGACTGCGGCGACCGCTGTGCTCATCATGGTCTATAACATTCTGACCCATGGAGAAAACAATGCCATGCAGACGGATTTTTCCACCCGAACGATCCGGATGCAGACGGTGCTGGAAAAAAAGACAAGGAGGCGTGCAGCATGAGCCGAGCAGTAGTTGACGCAAAAGAGTTTTCCCATGCAATGAGCAAAGTCAGTAAAATCCTCAAAAAGTGCGCAATACCCATTTTGGAGGAAGTCTGCCTTCGGATTCAGAATGGGCGCTGCACATTGACGGCAACAGATCTCGAAACATGGTTTACGGCAGAGCTCCCGGCTTCGGGCGATGATATGTTCTTTGCTTTCCGAAAAACCAAGGACATCCTGCGCGCCTGTTCCCACTTTGCCGGTGAGCTGACGATGGAATTTTCCGAAACGCAGAGCGGCAGTAAGAAAGCCGGAAGGGTTTTGCTCCGCTGTGAACGCCGCGGTGCGGTATTTGAGGTCTACGACGGAGCGGATTATCCGAATACGCCGCAGGCTTCGGAGGGCGATGCATTTTCAGTAAGCAGCGCGAGGCTTTCCGCCTGTGTGGAGCGTGTGCGCTATGCTGCGGAAAAGCCCAGCGTGAGTGCAAGCCCCGCCGCGATCTGCGTGCAGTTTTGCGGGAATCGCGTCTACGCACTGGATGGAACCCGCCTTGCCTGCGATACGCTGGAAGGTGTTTCTTTCCCAAAGCCTTTTTTGGTGCGCGCCGATGTGCTTGCGCACCTGAGCGCTTTCGGCAAGGAAGATATGACCGTGCGGATCGGAAGCAGCCATGTGCTGTTTGCAAGCGGCAATTTGCGTATGCTTGCCCGCTTACAGGGCGTGGATACCTATAACGTGGATGCGGTGATTCCTAAAGGGTATCGGGAGAGCGTGACTGTCAAAACGGCTGATTTTGTGCGGGAACTGAATTATCTGAAGGAGTGCTCTGCACTCACGGCAAAGCCTTATGTGCGCTTTGCGGGTGAACGGCTTTCCATTGCGGCGTCCAGTGGAGCATTTGAAACCGGCATTGAGGTGAGGGGCCGCGGAGACATGGTTCTCGGCTTTGATCTCTACCATATGCTGGATGCCCTGAAGCAGTTTAAGGGCGAAGAGGAAGTTTGTATCCATCTCAGCAGTCCTTATGCTCCTATCGTGATCGATGCTGCGGGGCGCAGTGATTTTGCCCTGGTGGTGCCGGTCCGACTGAAAGAGAAAATGGCAGCTTGAAAAGAAAAAAGATGGCATAGCCATCTAAAAAAGAAAAAGGAGAATACAAGATGAAAACTGTTTACATTCCCAAGGGAGAAACCGTCCATTATGAGTCTCTGGCAACGGAGCATCTGGTGGTGCATGGCCGCCTTCATGTGACCTATGGCGTCAAGGCGCAGAGCATCACCGGAAGCGGCGTGATCGACGCCGGCAGCATCAACGCGGATACTGTCTGCATAGACGATGTGGAAAGCGGCACCGTGATCTGCAAGCGCCTGATTGCCAAGCGTGTGCAGGCGCCGGAGGTGTTTGCCTCCGAGAGTGCCGCCGTATCCTGCTTCCTCTCCGCAGCCTATGTGGAAACGGGAAAGCTGACGGCAGCGATCAGCGAGGTGGATGAGGTCGTGGCGCAGGAGGTCGTGAATCTCACGCCGAAAAAGCGCACCCTCTTCGGTACACTCTTTGCCTCCATGCTGCGCTCGTTCTGGACGGCGCTGACAGCGCCCAGGCAGAAAGCTGAAGTTCTGGATGCTGAATTTGTGCCCGCGCAGGAAGACCACACGGAAACTGTGCAGAATGAAGGGAGCGCGGAGTTCTCTACATCTGACCAGAGTGTGCCGGAAGTCGAAGAAAAGCAGGAAGATGTAGTGGATGAGGAACTCAACCGTATCGTTGGGCTCTTTAAGCTCTCACGCGAGCAGGGTTATACCCTCAAGCTGATTCCCGGGACACCGGAGGAAAACGCGCCTGTTTTCGATTTCGAAAACGAGCGCATCCTTCGCCCCGCAGCTTAACTGCCTATGTGTGAAGTGAAAGTGGAAAGCAGAACCCGCGTAGAGGAACACGGCCGCACTGTGCTCTATGAAAAGATCTATCGCGGTGTTCCGACGCAAGGCGGCGGACTGCGCCTGCTGGCATATTATGAGCGGCGGATTCCCCTTGCCCGTATGCAGATGGAACTGCGGGCGGCGGGACACGAAAAAGAATGGAAGGGAGCGGCGTGAGCCGCCCGAACGGAAGGCAAGGAACAGATCGTGTTCCTTGCCCTCTTTTATCCGGGAATAAAGGAGGATACAACATGTCTATCAAATCGCAGGAAGGTCACATGCGGCAGCTTGCGCTGCTGCTGACCACTGATTTAGGTTGCATCTTTGACGAGAGGGAAAGCGGACCCAATGGAAGCAAGAAAGCTTTTTTGAATGTGGGAAAGGTATTCCTCCGCGCCCTTGCCAAGGATCTTGGACTGCACGAGGTTACAGTCAGTGCAAACAGCGGCGGCATCGCGGTGTCGGGAACATGCTCCCTTTATGGAATGTGGGAGGACAGAGGCATTGCGGTGTGGATCGAGCAGCGCTTATGCGCGGATGGGAAGGTGCTTTGCTATCGGACGATCCGAAGCAGCAGGGACTTCAAAGGCGGATACAATCATTTTCTCACCAGCAGCGACCTGAAAACATGGTCATATCCGCAGCTTTTGGAGACGCTGAGTGCCTTGCGGAAGGATGGGTGCCGTTATGAGCGAACTGCCTAACCTTTCCGCGCAAAAGCCGTATGCTCTGGATCAGCTTGCGCAGCTTCAAGGCAAGATCATCCAGCTCTCCAAAAGCATGGTTTTGCAGCGGGCGAGGATTGAGCGCTGCCGCCAAAGCGACCTTGCTGCGGCACGGGACATTTACGCGGAACTGAGTAGAACGCGGGAAACCTTGGTGGAAACACTCGCACAGGCGCGGCTTTTCCTCATGGAAATGGAGGAATACGCACTTGCGAAAGTATCCGGACAGCTTCGGCAGGGCCTTGCAGGATTTGCATTGATGAGCACCGGCTATAAGAGCGTCTACGAGGCTCTGAGCCGTTTTGCCTCATCCCTTCCTGTAGGGCAAAAGACCAATGCTGCGGTGGTAGGTCGGCTGATGAACAACATTAAGCTGGGCTATTACCCAACAGACCCGGATAATATCGATCTTCTTTTGCGGGGGATCAAATTTCCGGAGGGTGTGACCACGAACTTGCTGGACCCCTGCTGCGGCTGCGGCAAGGCACTTCGACAACTGGCGCAGGGCAATAACTGCTATGCCTATGGCGTGGAACTGGACGAGAGCCGCGCGGAGGAAGCGCAGACAAGGCTTCACCGCGTGGGCTTTGGCAGCTTCTTTCATAGCAGCATCAGCCGCGAAGCTTTCCATCTGCTGTTTCTTAACCCGCCGTATCTCTCGGTCATCAATGAGAGCGGCGGACGCTCCCGGCATGAAAAGCGATTTCTGATTGAAAGCCTGCCTGCGTTGGCATACGGCGGCCTACTGATCTATGTGATTCCCTATTACCGTTTAACGCCGGATATCTGCCGTATCCTTGTGGACAATTTTGATGATCTTACCGTCTGGCGCTTTACCGAGAGTGAATTTCGGAAATTCAAGCAGGTAGCGGTGCTGGGTGTCCGAAAGCCCCGGGGGACAGAACTGCAGGATACCCTCTGGCTGGAGGAGCTTGCGTCCGCGCCCATGTCCATTCGCTCTCTTGCAGAGATGCCGGAAGAACGCTACGCTCTGCCGGATCACCCGATAGAGGTCAACACCTTCAAGGGTGAGCGGTTCAACCAGAAGGAATTGGAGCAGCAGCTTCGGCGCTGCAACAGCTTTGCGCAGATGATGGCGCGCAGCGAACTGGACAGCGGCGTAAAGCGGCCGCTGCTCCCGCTCTCCATCAGTCAGATCGGACTGATCGGCGGCTCCGGTATGATCAACGGCCTCATAGCGTGCGATACGCCGCACATCATCAAAGGCCGCATCGTCAAGGTCATCCGCACAGAGAGTGAGGAAAAGTTCAGCGCGCAGGGCAATCACATTGGCAGCGAAGTGAAAGAAACCATTACAAACAAAATGATTTTCAATGTCCTGACGCCAAACGGCTTTAAGGCATTGACATGAAAAGAGGCGGAATTTATGCAAGACAAAAAAGCGCGTTTTCGCTGCGGACAGCTCTGCGCGACGCCTGCTGCATTGGATAAGGTCGGAAGAGCAGGGCTGATCCGGCTTTTGGAACGACATCTGAGCGGCGATTGGGGTGATACCTGTGAAAGCGACGCAAGGGCCAATGAGGAGGCACTTCGCAGCGGGAACCGGATTATTTCATGGTATCAGGTATCCAAAGAGCTTCGCATTATGATCATCACGGAAGCGGATCGCTCCGCAACGACGATCCTGCTGCCGGAAGAATATTGAGGTGAATGAGAATGAAGTTTTGCAACATGGCAGTTGTTGTCCCGGTAGATCAGCTCACCGGCAGCAAGGCCGCGCTCAGCGCGCAGGTTTGGGGACAGGTATCCAATCTGCTGATGCCTGCCTTGGGAAAGCTGTACCGCCAGTTCCATCCCGCAAATGACGCATGGGGACATAAGCTCACCAGCCCTTTCAGTGTGGTGCTGGGCTGTCAGGAGCCGGAGCTGTTCTTAACGCTCTTCCTGACCGGGCAGCAGACACAGCAGGAGGCCGTTGCATTTCACGCAGCCGCCATGATCAAAAAGGCGAATATGGACAATGCGCAGAAAGCAGGCGATTCGCTCATCTGCCCCGTGGTTGTTGACGGCAGCGATCCGGAGCTGATGATTCATGCGCTGTGGCACATTTCGCTGCAAAAAGGCGCGCCGCTCCCAGACTGCGGGATCTACTATGCCGCCCTCGGGCGTGCGGTCGCATCTCAAGAGGAACAGCGGGCGATTCTGGCAAACCCCGCCGGATATGCCATTTGCGTCGTGCGGCTCAGCCCGGAGGTGGAAAAAGATGACTGCATTTGATCGGAGTGTTTTCGTAAAAATGCTGCTTTCTGTCCCGCAAAAAGACGACGCGGCGTTATTCCCCAAATCAGAGCGCAGCCCATATATCCAAAAGCTGCTGGAAACCTTTGATAAAGAAGAAACCATTGACCTTTCTATCATTGATTGGGATGCGTTCCAAATAGAGAATGTAACGCCCGAAAATTATGAGCGGGTCTATCATCGGGTCTTCGATGGTTGGATACAGGGCTTTAACCACTACTGTCGGAAAGCTCCTGTTTTCCAGCGGCAAGAGCGTTCTTTCTTTTGAGGTGTCGGTTATGTATGGAATTGAGTATGAAGACGATATTCTGCTGCTTCTGCGTATGATTAAATTCCTGCATATGCAGTCTCCGGATGCCGCACACATCTTTTGCCAAAGCCACCCTGTCGTTGATATGGAGGAGCTTCTCATGGTGATCGATGAAGTTATGTGGGATATTTTTGACGATGTGAACTTTTTCTTTGATGAAGAGTATGAAGCGACCGTCGTGCAATGCTCCCATCCAATCATCGACCGGCTGTATGAGCAGGGGCGCGCTTCTGATCCGAAGCACGGAAGCAGGCAAAGCGTATGGAGTAAAAAGCTGCACGATATTACTGAGTATTTCGTGCTGGGGGCAACAAACTCCGTTTACAAATTCTCACAGCATATCGCCGGAGATCATGTCATTCTGGAATTTTGCCTGTCGCCGGATTACTACGAGCCGCTCTATTTTGCAAATTCGCTGGTGGATCTGCTTCGTTACTGCCAATGCAGCATCCGGCGAATAGAGGCAAAACTTGCTGAGAGAGAAACGGAAAACATAAGAAAGGAGGCTGCCTGATGCAGCCGGCTGAAAACAAGGATTATTCGAGAGATGTCATTCTGCGGTTATCTCCTATCAGAAATACGATCATTGTAGAGGAGCAAAAACCGGGCGGCATTGCCACCTACAGGGAAATTGATCCTCTGGAGCTGTACTATGTTATCAACCAGAGCTATGCCAGCAATGATTATCTGGACAGCGGCTTTCTTCCGGAACACTGCCTTCACCTATCCATGTCCGCCACGGAGAAGTATTTCGTACTTTGGAATCCGGAACTGCGGGCAGATGTGATCTATGGGGACAGGGAATACCCAAATTTTCCGATTCCCCGCATGGTGTTTGGCGTGCGGGTTCTGGAAAACGGCAAAGTCGCGGAGTGTTCCATGGGCGTCGTTGCCGATGAAGCGCCAACCGTGGATACGCCGATGTTCTTTTACCCCTTTTCCAATGTCCATTCGGATGATCGGGTCTGCACAGGAAACAATGTGCTGCCGCGGTATCGGAAGATTTCCGCGCTGAGGAACTTTCCACGGTATCTGCTGGGTCTACCTGACAACGATGATATGTATGACAGGGAGCATAACAGATTAAAGCTTTCGCACGGAGAACTTCTGGAGCATCTCAAGGACAAAGACCCCACATATTACTACACGGACATTCTGGTATCCAACGGAAAAACACTGGGAGATTTTATCAGCAGGAGGTAACATCATGGCACAGCTTAACCCAAAAGAAATGCAGCAGGCTCTCGCATTGCCCTTCGCTCCAGAGGATCTGGAATGGCGGCTGCAGAACACGACGGAAGAGAAGATGCGCGGCCTGGCTGTTCCCTATGTGACAAACCGTGCCATTCAGAACCGCTTGGACGAGGTCTGCGGGCCGGAGAACTGGTATAACGACTTCAAGCCCTGGCACAGCAACGGGAAAAAGGAGGCGCAGCTTTGCGGCATCGCCATCTACTTTGAGGGCCGCGGCTTCATTACCAAGTGGGACGGCGCCGAGGACTCGGATATCGAGTCTGTCAAGGGCGGTCTATCCGACAGTATGAAGCGCGCTGCCGTCCAATGGGGGATCGGCCGCGTGCTGTACGACCTTAATACCGTCTGGGTCGAGATTGAGAAGCGCGGGCGCAGCTTTGTGATCAAGGACAGCGAACGCGCCAGGCTGGATAACGCTTATCTGAGCGCGCTGAAGCGCCTGGGGCTGACACCGGCCGCGGCCTGCGGCATTCAATCGCTGCTGACGCCGAAAACCCTGCCGGGGCAGACAGCACCGGAGGAAAATGCGCCTGCAGCAAATCCGCAGCCAAAGCAGGGAAATTCCCAGCCCACGCCTGCATCGGCTCTGCAAAGAGCAGACCAGCCTGCGACACGGAGCGATTCACAGCAGACTCAGCCCGTACAGCAAAGCAGAGCGGCAGCTTCCCGCACCGTTCCCTTTAGCCCGCCGCAGAGCGCAGCGCGGCAGAGAACAGACTGCTATGTGGTTCTGAGCACCAAGGTACAGGGCGGTATGAGCGGCAGCAGCACGCTTGTTACGCTCCGAGCGCCGGACGGCAAGCAGATCCCGGCCTTCGCCCGCGGCGCACGGCCCGAACTGAGCACAGGCACCGTTCTGAGCAATGTAAAGCTCACCATGCGTCAGCAGGATACCGTGGCATTTTACGTGCTGGAATCCTACGAGATCGTCCCACAGGAGGACAGGGCGGCATAAACAGCGATTCAGAAAAAAACGGAAAGGAGCAATTCTTTGAAAAAGATCGAGCAGTTTCAAATCACCAGCCTGATGCTTTCGGGCTTCAAGTCCTATGAGGAGCCGACAGAACTGGTGTTCGGCAACCCCACGGTCATCACAGGCGGAAACGGGCGAGGGAAAAGCAGCATTGCAGACGCCATCGCCTTTGCCGTTACCGGCTGTCCCTTCTTTGGAGAGCGTGGAATTGACCGCCTGCACAATGAGAATAACCCCGATGTCGCCATTCGGATGTGCTTTGTGGACGAAACAGGCACGCTCCATGAGCTCAATCGCACCCGCAGGAAAAACCGCATGACCATCACCTATGATGGCTATGAGATCCGGCAGTTGGATCTGGCAGATCTCTTTGGAGAGCGGGATGTGTTCTTATCCATCTTCAATCCCTTGTACTTTATCGAGGAGTTGGGAGAGGATGGGAAAAAGCTTTTAGAGCGGTATCTTCCCACGATCCCTCATGAAACGGTACTCTCTCAGTTATCTGAGCCCGTGCGGGAACATCTCAAAAACGAGACGATTCTCTCGCCGGAGGGCAGTCTCAAGCGCTGCCGGGAGGAGATCCGGGGTCTGGAGGAACGCATTACCTATCTGAGAGGCCAGAAGGACTTGGCGGCGTCGCAGGGGGAATCCCATGAGCAGGCCGAGCAGGAGCTGACCTTGCAGGCAGACACCCTTCGCGAGGAAATCGCGGAACTGGAGCAAAGGCAGTTTTCCGGCATGGATGTAAGTGACATGCAGGAGCGGCTTGTAGAACTGAGCGGACGATATGAGGAAGCTGCCAGGGATGAACGCACCGATACTTCCAAATTGCGGGAACAGCTTCAGACCTTGCGGGAAAAGATCGCCCGCAGAGAAGGGGAGCAGTACCAGTCCAAATTCACGGAAGCGTTGGCGGAAGCGTCTGCCAGAGTCAAAGACCTGGGCGTGCGGTATCAGCGGGAAAGCGCTGCATATAAGGCGTTTCATGCCGGTATGGAGTGTCCTGCCTGTCACCGGAGCGTGACAGAGCAGAGCTTGCCCGAAGTGCAGGCGGCGCTGAAAAAAGTGCTCTCCGAGCTTTATGCTGCCGGCAGTGAACAGCGCGCTCAGCTGATAGAGCTTCAGGAGATGGACAAAAAGGCTGCGGATACCTTCGCACAGTTCAAAGAAGATGACCTTGGTAAATGGGCCGCGGAAGCTGCGGAAATGGAGCAGCGCTGTGCCTCGCTTGCGGAGCAGGCTTCCGCAGAGACGGAGTGTCTGCGCACAGAGATCCAGACGCTGACTGCTGATCTGGAGTACGGCAATCTTTCACAGGCGGAATACGACCGCCTCGGTACATGCCGGGAGGAACTGCGGCAGAGCGAAGCGAAAATAGCGGCGCTTCAGGATATGACGGCGGCGCAGCTTCCTGATTTTGACCGCGAGATCGCGCAGGCCAATGCCAACATTGCGGAGATCAAGCGCAAAATGGCCGATGTGATCGCCTACATCAGCAAGCGGGCAGAGCTGACCTTCTCGCAGCTTAAAATGAATCGCGTGGAGATCTCGCTCTACGATGTGGTGAAATCCACCGGGGAAGTCAAAGACACCTTCAAATTCCAGTATGGCGGCCGCCGGTACGACCGGCTCTCCCTTTCGGAGAAGATCCGGGCCGGCATGGAGGTCTCTGAGCTGATGAAGCGGCTGACGGGACGAAATTACCCCGTGTTTGTCGATAACATGGAGTCGGTAGATGACCTTGCCAATGTAAGGCCAACAGGACAGATCATCATGGCAAAATGTGTCAGCGGTGCGGCGCTGCAGGTAAAACCCGTAAGACCCATTGCCTTTGCGGAGCAGAGAGCCGCATGATGGAGGTGAAACCGTTTGGCCGCAAAAATCTACGATAAGATCCCCATTGTGGACACGGCCAGACGGTGTGGGCTTGTCCTCGACTCCCGGACGCTGCGGCGAAAGGAAGTCGAGGCAAGCTGCCCCTTCTGCGGTGACCACGGGCCGGGGAAATATCATTTAAGCCTTAATACGGATACCGACCAATACCGCTGCAATCTCTGCGGCGCACACGGAAACAGCGTGAGCCTGTATGCACGGATCAAAGGGATCTGTAACAAAGAGGCTTATCTGGAGCTGGCGCATGAGAGCAAGGTCTACCCTTTGCCCCAACCGCCATCTCCCCAAACACAGGAACGGCAGCCCTGCTCATTGGAGCAGCGCCATGCCGTGTATTCGGATATGCTGGCGCATCTGACGCTTCTCCCAAAACACGGCGAGAATCTCTTAGAACGGGGCTTGAGCGAAGAACGCATCCGAAGAAACGAGTACCGCAGTATGCCGGAGACAGAGCGCGGACGTCGGCTTTTAACCGACCTCCTGCGCAGCCTCGGCCATGACCTGCACGGTATTCCGGGCTTTCGCACCTATTATGGCGACTGGACGCTCTCCGGCCCCAGCGGTTTCCTGATTCCGGTTCGGAACAAGGATGGGCTGATTCAAGGGCTGAAAATCCGTCTGGATGATGCGCAGCAGGCCAATCGCAAATACCGCTGGCTTTCCAGCCGAAATCTGCCATCCGGTACCCGCAGCTATTCGTGGGTGCATGTGACAGGGAACACCCAAAGCAAACGTGCGTTTCTGACGGAAGGCCCGCTGAAGGGCGATGTAGCCAGTTTCCTTGCACAAGATGCGCTCTTTATCTGCATCGGCGGCGTCAACGCGCTGAACGGTTTGAATGATACCATCCGGAGTCTTGGCGTCCGCGAAGTCGTAGAGGCGATGGACATGGATCAGATGACCAATCCCAATGTGCGCAGCGCCATTCTCACCATGCGGAAGGAAGTGCGAAAGATCCCAGGCATCCGCTATTCAAAATACACGTGGAATCCCGCCTATAAGGGAGTGGACGACTACCTTCTCAGTCAGGCGGCAACCATGTAACAAAGAAAGGACAGCAATATGGAAGAAAAGATCATCAACATGAATCAGTTTCTCGGTGCGGCGCAGGGCGATCAGGAGCATATGCTTGGAAAGTTCTTATACTTTTCTCTTGCAAACCTGCTGGTGGATAAGGATGAACTGTCCTCGCTGTGCGAGAGCATGGGCATTCCCTACACCGGCAGCACCCGGCTTTCTCTCGGCGATGCATTCCGCTCCGCCACAGGCGATATCCGGGAGCGGGTTCCGGTCACGGTAGACGGTGAGACGAACATCTATCTTGCCTATTGCCGCGATAATAAGCGCACCGCCGGTGTTTTTTCGCGGGAACTGGTCAAAGAGACCTTGAATCGTGAAACCAACCGGTATGAAAAGCTGGCGAATATCAGCTGCGGTAAGAACGACGGGATGTTCCGCTGTGATAATCTCGTGCTGGACGATGCGGTGGATGTGCAGGGCTGCTGCCGAAAAGCGGAGGAGCTTTTTGAACTCTACCAGCGATGCGCAAACCGCAAGCAAATCGAGACCATCTGCGTCAATTTCCTGCGGGGAATGGAGGCAACCAAACTGAGTGTCACCGGCCATATGTACTTTGTCCCCCGCACTTTTATGGAGCGCGTGGATATTTTCGAGGACTTCATCACCCTGCTCAGCGGACTGAATAAAAAGCAGACGCCGCTGGTGGTCAACAGCTTCTACATCATTGACGATGCCAAGCAGCGGGATAAGATGACGGAGGAATTCTATCTGGCAGTGAAAAAGGAGATCGCGGCCTATCAGGAAAAGTGCGACTACCTCATTAAGAGCAGCAGCCAGAGTCCCGCAGTTATGGAACGTTGGGTACTCAAGGTGCAGGCGCTGGAGGAAAAGAAGCGCCACTATGAGGGCGTGCTGCAGCGCGAGCTGGACGGGCTGGACGATGAGTTTTCTGTCTTGAAGCTTCTTTCGCAGGAGCTTCAGGTACGGGCCCGGAGCATCCGCAGCCAGCGGTTTCAGCAAAGGGCGGCATAAATAAAACAATGGGGGCATCGGCAGTTGAGCCGATGCCCCTTTCGATTTTGATGATAAGAGCGTCAAATGTAGCAAGAACTATTACGATGGTAGATAATGTAAGATAAGGGACCTGTTGACAAAAGCAAAAATTCTGCAGAAACCCACAGTGGTTCCAGCAGAATAATAAATTGGGAGATAGCGAAAGATGGCATTTTGCCATCCGCTTAAGATTTAGGGCCATGGCAGCAAGGAGGCATTCTTCCGTAGCTGCAAGAATGCCCCTTTTTCGAATC
>UMBE01027529.1_pt1 | contig 36573 bp, 30 predicted proteins | sample 1963881 | NCBI WGS metagenome assembly UMBE01 (sample SAMEA4835933, study PRJEB28245) | human gut metagenome | biome: gut microbiome; material: fecal sample | place: Denmark | collected 2008 | reverse complement strand
GGCGCCTTCATCGCCCAAGTGTTGGCGCATCCGGGTGTAGCCTTCGAGCATCCGGTCGCGCCGGGAACCGCCTTTCAGCACTTCTCCGAGATGGCGGCGCACGTTGTCTACGGTCATGCTGTCGGCCACGAGCTCGGGTACCACTTCTTCGTTGCAGACTAAATTGACGAGCGAAATGTACGGTACTTTGAGCAGTCGTCGGCGGAGCCATGAGACAATGCGTCCGAAACTGGTATAGTAGCATACTACCTGAGGTACGTCGAAGAGTGCCGTTTCCAAAGTGGCGGTGCCGGACGTGACGAGTGCGGCTTCGGCGTGAGAAAGGAGCGCATATGTCTCATTGTGGACGATGTGTATATGGCGGCGCAATTCGGACGGCAGAGCGGTGAGCGCGTCGTCGTAGATTTCGTCGTCGACCGACGGCGCGCCCGCCACTACGAGCTGGTAACCACGTGCGACGTAGGGCTCGGCGGCTTGACACATGCGTTGGAGGTTGTCCTTAATCTCCTGAATGCGGCTGCCAGCCAGCAGGGCAATGAGGGGGCGGGAGGCGTCGAGGCGATGTCGTTCGTGGAAACGGTCGTCAGCTGCAACGTGGTTTCTGCGGTAACCAGCCACTTCATCGACGGTGGGATTGCCTACGTAGTGGATAGGGTAGTGATGTTTCTCTTCGAAGAAGGCTTTCTCAAAAGGCAGGATGGAGAACAACTCGTCGACATCGCGACGGATGTTGGCTATCCTGTGTTCTTTCCAAGCCCATATCTTGGGAGAGATGTAGTAGTAGACGGGTAGCCGGAGGCTTTCATGAACGTAGCGGGCTATCTTTAAGTTAAAGCCGGGGTAATCTACGAGGATGACGACGTCGGGACGGATCTCACGAATCTGGCGTTTGCAGTTGCTGAGGTTGCGCAAAATGGTACGGAGGTGGAGCATGACGGGGATGAAGCCCATGTAGGCCGTGTCCTTGTAGTGACGTAGCCGCGTACCGCCGATGCGGCTCATCGCGTCGCCTCCGTAGAAAAAGAATTCAGCCTGGCCGTCGGTCTGGCGGAGCTCCTCCATCAAGTGGGCGGCGTGGAGGTCGCCACTGGCTTCACCGACAATAATGAAATACGTCATGGCGGAAAATGCTGGTGCTGGGCGGTTCTATTCGAAAACGGATTTCAATTGTTCTTTCAAGGCGTAGGCCGTGACATCCACGGCGGTCGGCGTGATGGCGACGTATCCATGGTCGAGCGCCCAAAGATCTGTGTCGTCCGCCTCGGGCTCGAGGTTCTCGTTCATGCCGGTCAGCCAGAAGTAGCGGCTGCCATAGGGATGCGGGCAGGGCGCGTACTCGTGCGTCCAGCTGCTTCGGGCCATGCGGCAGACGCGGATGCCCTTGAAAGCAGTGAGGTCGGGAAAATTGACGTTGAGACACGTGTACGGGGGAAGGCCGACCGAAAGCGTTCGTGCGACGATGTCTTTTACGTAAGTCTGCAAGGGCGTGAAGTCGGCGTCAGGATGGTGGTTGCAGAGGGAGAATGCGACCGACGGGATCCCTTTCATCGCGCCTTCGAGGGCCACGCCCATTGTGCCGGAGTAGTGCACGTTGATCGATGCATTGCTGCCGTGGTTGACTCCGCCGACGATGAGGTCGGGCGTGTAGTCCATGGCTTGGTCGAGGGCGAGCTTGACGCAGTCGACCGGCGTTCCGGAACAGGCGCATACCTTCAAACCCGGTTCATCGCGGAGGACGCGGTAACAGGTGGGGGTGATGGACGTGAGCGAACATCCGGCGCCGGAACGCGGGCCATCGGGCGCCATGACAAAAAGGTCGGCCATGGGAGCGAGTACGTCGATCAGGAAATTGAGGCCCTTGGCGGTCACTCCGTCATCGTTCGAGAGAAGCAAGCGGGGTTTGTGGGTGGGATTCATAAGAAGGTTTGAGTTTACGCAAAAGTACAAAAAAAAGTTTAGCGGCCTGAGCTTCGTGGAAAAATAACTATCTTTGCGACCTACAAGTTATGGCATTTTAAGAAAATCTATGGGCAAAATTATTGCATTAGCCAACCAAAAAGGCGGCGTAGGAAAGACCACTACGTCGATGAACCTTGCTGCTTCTTTGGCTACACTTGAAAAGAAAGTCTTGCTGGTTGATGCCGATCCTCAGGCGAATGCTTCGTCCGGACTAGGCGTCAATTTGGGTGAGATTGACTGCTCAATCTATGAGTGCATTATCAACGGAGTCGATGTCCATGAGGCGATTTACACGACGGACATTGACGGGCTCGACATTGTCCCCTCGCACATCGACCTGGTCGGCGCGGAAGTCGAGATGCTCAACTTGGAGAACCGCGAGAAGATTCTGAAAAACCTGTTGGCTCCCCTGAAAGACGAGTATGACTTTATCTTAATCGACTGTTCCCCTTCGTTGGGCCTGATTACGGTCAACGCGCTTACGGCAGCCGATTCGGTCATTATTCCAGTGCAGTGCGAATACTTTGCGCTTGAAGGAATCAGCAAATTGCTCAACACGATAAAAATAATCAAGAAGAAGTTGAACCCGTCGCTCGAAATCGAAGGTTTCCTGCTGACCATGTACGACAGCCGTCTGCGTTTGGCTAACCAGATATACGACGAGGTGAAACGTCACTTCCAGGAACTCGTGTTCAAGACCGTCATCCAGCGTAATGTCAAACTGAGCGAAGCGCCGAGCCACGGAATGCCGGCCATCCTCTATGACGCAGACTCGGCAGGAGCCAAGAACCATTTGACGCTGGCAAAGGAAATCATTCGTAAAAACGCTTGACGCAACATGGCAGTACATAAGAAATATCCCGCCTTGGGACGCGGGCTCGACGCCCTTATCTCGACAGAAGAGGTGCGCACCAGCGGCTCATCGTCGATCAGTGAGGTGCCTCTTGACCAGATAAAGGCAAACCCCAATCAGCCACGTCGAGAATTTCCGGCAGAGACTCTGCAAGAGTTGGCCACATCGATTCGCGAGATTGGTATTATCCAGCCGATTACGCTCAGGAAGATGGAAGACGGTACCTACCAGATCATCGCGGGTGAGCGGCGCTGGCGGGCTTCGCAGATGGCTGGGCTTGACACGATCCCGGCTTATATCCGCACGGCCGACGACGAGAACATGATGCAGATGGCCCTTGTGGAAAACATCCAGAGGGAAGACCTTAATTCAATCGAGATAGCCTTGGCCTACCAGAACTTGATTGAACAATACCACTTGACGCAAGACCAGCTGAGTGACAAGGTGGGGAAGAAGCGGACGACGATTGCCAACTATCTGCGCCTGCTCAAACTGCCAGCTCCGGTGCAAGTGGCCTTGCAGAACCGCCAGATAGACCAAGGCCATGCCCGTGCCTTGCTTGGGCTCGACGATCCGGCCTTGCAAATCAAGTTGTTTGGTGAAATCCAAGCCAACGGTTATTCTGTTCGGCAGGTGGAAGAGATGGTGAAAGCCATCAACAGTGGCGAGACCGTGAAGAGCGGCCGGAAAAAACTGGCTTCGGACGGACGGCGGCTGCCCGAAGAATTCAATATGTTGAAGTCAAAACTGTCCGAATTCTTCCAAGCCAAAGTGCAGATGACTTGCTCGCCGCAAGGCAAGGGAAAAATCAGTATTCCCTTCTCATCGGAAGAAGAGTTGGAGCGAATCATCGGCCTGTTCGATAAAATGAAAGGATGAAAGCCGCGAGGGGGATCATATTGACCTTGTTGTTCTGTCTGGCCGGCCTCGCAAGGGCCGGCAGCCCGTTCCTTAGCCGGGCGGATTCTCTTCCTGACAGTGCGGCCGTCGTAACGGCGAGAGACAGTGCTGTGACTCTTAGGACGGATACTGCGACAGAAAAGACGGGACGGCTGACAGAAAAAACGGTCGCTGCGACTGATTCGGCCGTTGCTGCGTCCGCAGCAACGGCTCCGGCCGACACCCTGCGGCTCTTTTCCGCAGCGGATTCGGTCGGGGGGACACTGCCGCCCCCCATGCCGAAGGCAGCGTTCATCCCCAAACCGAAACGGGCCTTGTGGCTGGCCCTTGTGTTTCCGGGTGCCGGTCAGATTTACAACCGGAAGTTCTGGAAACTCCCCATCATCTATGGAGGATTCTTGGGCTGTACCTATGCTCTGATGTGGAACCAGCAGATGTACATGGACTACTCCCAAGCCTACCTTGACATCATGGACGACGACCCGAACACCGACAGCTACATGGACATGCTTCCTCCGCGTTATGACATTACCGGGCGCGAAGAGCAGTTCAAAAACATATTTAAGAACAAAAAGGACTATTATCGCCGTTACCGCGACCTGAGCGCTTTTTGCTTTGCGGCCGTCTACCTGTTGTCCGTGATCGACGCTTATGTCGATGCTCAGCTTTCGGCTTTCGATATCTCGCGCGACCTCAGCATGAGATTCGAGCCGGCTGTGATAAGCGAACGGGGGTGGCATCGCTCTACTTCGTATGGCATTGGGTGTAGTTTGAATTTTTAACAGTAAAGAAGAAACATGATACGTAGCAGATTAGTGATATGCATGTTCGTCGCCGGAGTGCTGACTGCCGGGGCACAGACGAAGATAACGGCAGTCGATCCCACCAACCAGCAGGAAGAGACCATAGACCTCCCCGAAGGAATGACCTACGACGCCGACAGCCTTTTGCGGGAGTGGAATGCACGCAAATATCTCGTTCCCGACACGAATTGCGAGAACCCTGATGTCAATCCTGTCTTTGAAAAGGAAGTTTACATCGACCGCCTGCGTCGCATCCCGGCTGTGATGGAACTGGCATATAATGATGTGGTGCAGAAGTTTATCGACCAATATAGCGGTCACCTGCGCCGCTCTGTCTCTTATATGCTTGGCGCCTGCAATTTCTACGTGCCCATCTTCGAAGAGGCACTTGACATGTATGGCCTGCCGTTGGAATTGAAGTACCTGCCTGTCATCGAGTCGGCGCTCGACCCCCGTGCCGTCAGTCATGCCGGTGCCGTCGGCCTTTGGCAGTTCATGCTGGACACAGGCCAACGCTATGGCCTTGAAGTCAACAGTCTGATCGACGAGCGCCGCGACCCTGTCAAGTCATCCTACGCGGCGGCTCACTATTTGAGCGACCTTTACGCCATGTTCGGTGACTGGAATCTCGTTATTGCCGCCTATAACTGCGGGCCCAACGCCGTGAATAAGGCCATTCACCGCGCAGGCGGCTCGCGCGACTATTGGACGATTTATCCCTACCTGCCTCGCGAGACCCGCGGTTATGTCCCAGCTTTCATCGCTGCCAATTATATCATGAACTATTATTGTGAGCACAATATCTGTCCGATGAAGACGAAAGTACCTGTCAGTACAGATACGGTCATGCTCAGTCGCGACGTTCACTTCGACCAGATTGCAGCGGTGTGTGGCATCGACCCCGAAGAGTTGCGGACACTGAACCCGCAATACCGCACTGGACTCATTCCGGGCTCGATCCGGCCCATGTCGCTGTGTTTGTCTCACGCGGAAATAACGGCCTTCATCGACAATGAAGACTCCGTATATAATTATCGTAAGGACGAACTGCTCGCTCGCAGGGCCGAAGTCTTGGTGAACGCCTCTGTGGCTCCCGAACCGGGTGAACAACGTCGTAAAACGGCTACGAAGAAAAAACGGACCACCCGTCGCTCTTCGAGCAAATACGTGACCATCCGCAGCGGACAAACCCTCTCGGAACTGGCCAAGCGCCACGGAACAACCGTCAGCAAACTGCGTCGGCTGAATGGTATCAAGGGCAGCAATATACGCGCCGGTAAGCGAATTCGCGTGCGTTGATGAAAACGGCGCCCGATGTGTAACCTTAAATCTGAACGACGATGGAAGAAACGAAGACAAATGCGCTGACTCCTCAGGAGCAGAAAGACGAAGAGATGATAAACGCCGCGTTCAAGAAATTGCTGGATACGTATCTCGCATCCAACCACAGGCGTAAGGTTGACATCATCACGAAGGCGTTCCACTTTGCCAAACAAGCCCATAAAGGCGTTCGTCGTCTTTCGGGTGAACCTTATATTCTTCATCCCATCGCTGTAGCTCAGATAGCCTGCGAGGAGATCGGTCTTGGCTCCACCTCGATTTGCGCGGCGTTGCTTCATGATGTCGAGGAGGACACCGATTATACTAATGAGGACATCAGCAACCTTTTCGGTCCCAAGGTAGCGAACATTGTAGAGGGATTGACGAAAATAGCCGGCGGTATTTTCGGCGACCGAGCCTCGTTGCAGGCCGAGACGTTTAAGAAACTCCTGCTGACAATGAGTGACGACATCCGTGTCATCCTCATTAAAATTTCCGACCGCCTGCACAACATGCGGACCCTGTCAAGCATGGCGCCCAACAAGCAATATAAAATTGCGGGTGAGACGCTTTACATCTACGCACCCTTGGCTGACCGGCTCGGACTGAACAAGATAAAGACCGAACTGGAAGACCTGAGCTTCAAGTACGAGCATCCGGAAGAGTATAAGGCTATTGAAGAAAAACTGGCGAAGACACAGCGTGAGCGTGACGCCATCTTTAACGACTTCACGCCTCCCATTCGCGCCGAGCTCGACAAGATGGGCCTCAAATACACCATCAAGGCCCGCGTGAAGAGCCCTTATTCCATCTGGAACAAGATGCAGAAGAAGCATGTCACGTTTGAGGAAATCTACGATATTCTTGCTATTCGTATCGTGTTCACCCCGTTGAAACGAGAGGAGGAGGTAAATGAGTGCTTCAACATCTATGTAGCCTTGTCGCACATTTATAAACCTCATCCGGACCGCCTGCGCGACTGGCTCAGCCATCCGAAAACCAATGGCTACCAGGCGTTGCATGTGACTCTTATGAGCCATAGCGGAGAGTGGATTGAAGTGCAGATCCGTTCCGATCGCATGGATGACATTGCCGAACAAGGGTTTGCCGCGCACTGGAAGTACAAGGACGGAGGAGCGAAGAATGATGACAACGAACTGAATCGATGGCTTAACTCTATCAAGGAGATCCTTGACGACCCTCAGCCGGACACGCTCGACTTTCTCGATACGATTAAGTTGAACCTTTTCGCTTCTGAGATACTTGTTTTCACGCCCAAAGGAGAAATCAAGACAATGCCGGCGAACTCCACGGCTCTCGATTTCGCCTTCTCGATACATTCGTTCCTGGGAAGCCATTGCATAGGAGCCAAGGTGAACCATAGACTCGTGCCGTTGAACTATCGTTTGAAGAGCGGCGATCAAGTCGAAATCCTCACCTCGCGTTCACAGCACGTTCAGCGCGAGTGGATTGACTTTGCCAATACAGCCAAGGCCAAAGGAAAAATCCAGGCTATCCTGCGCCGTGCCGACCGTGAGCATCAGCGTGAAGGCGAGCAGATACTTAAAGACTTCCTGACCGCCAAGGACATCGAGCCCAGCACTCCCAATGTGGAGAAGCTCGTTCAGTTTCATGGTTATGCCACCCGTGAGGAGTTGCTCCTCGCCATTAGTGAGAAGAAAGTCGTGCTTGATGAAAACGACGTCAATTACCTGCGTGGTAAAACGGGAAGTTCGGGCTGGCGGCGCTATATCCCGTTCATCGGTTCGCGTGCCTCCTCACATGTCAGCAGTGTGGCCAAAGCCTTCGTCAAGGGCATAGACCGCAAGAAGACCCTTATGCTTGATGAGGAAACTCTCGAGCAATGCCATTTGGCCGAATGCTGTCATCCAATCCCCGGCGACGACACCTTGGGCTACATTGATGAGCGCAACAACCTTATTATCCACAAGCGGAACTGTGAGGTGGCAAACCGGTTGAAAAGCAGTTACGGCAATCGCATTATCGCAACGAAGTGGGACACGCATAAAGTTCATTTCTTCACCTGCACGATCTATATCAAAGGCATAGACATGCAAGGGATGCTCTGTCAGATCGCTGATGTGATACATGCGCAACTTAACTTCGAAATCACCCGAATATCCTTGGAGACGAAAGACGGTATCTTTGAGGGGACACTTGTCATTCGACTGCATGACACGGACGATGTGCGCGATGTTTGCAATGCGTTGAAACGTGTCCAAAACGTCATTAAGGCCGTTCGCGTGAACTGATCCTCCATTCGAGGCTTCATCTTATTTTCGTGAAATCATGTCCCTTACCACCGAAAACAAGTGGAGGGGACGTCTTTTATATACCAGCTTCTCCGGTGCGACTGACGAACTTCCGGTTCATCATGTCTGGCTTTTAATCTTTACGGTCGTAGTAATGGAAAAAACGGGCCGGCTGGCAGGATATCCTGCCAGCCAGCCCGTTTTGTGGAGAAAACCACCGTTTCCATCGTTATTTTGCTCCGTTTCTCTTCTTGTTGTTTGGAACGTTTGTGCGGGACCTCCTTGTGTGCTTGCCGGTATGGAAAGAATGAAAAAAACAGCGATGAAACCGGCTGTTTCTGTAAAATCATGTGTGCAGACAGCCCCAGAGCGTCATGACGCTCTGGGGCTGTCTGTGGTAGTAGGGAGAAATAGGGTGGGTGTTTGCTTAGGCCCAATAAACAGCTCTCAGCGCTTTTGCCGTGTCTGGATTGACTGTATCGTTTGCGGCGATGAATGAGAGAGCCTTAGCCGTGGTGTCAACGGGAACTACCGTGTCGTTGGCAGCCAGCCAAGTGAAGGCTTTGGCCGTAGTGTCAGCCGGCACTACCGTGTCGTTTGCGGCGATGAAACCGTCAGTTTTTGCCGTCGTGTCGGTAGGAACAACTGTATCATTAACAGCCAGCATGTTGAAAGCCTTGTCTGTTGTGTCGACCGGAACGACCGTGTCGTTGGTCGCAATGTTCAGTGGAGCCTTGACCGTGGTGTCGGCGGGAACTACCGTATCATTGGCGGCTACGGCGCCACCCTGCGTGCTACGGCCACCGATAGCCATCATGCTGCTTACACTAACGAATGCTACTACTGCTACAAATAACTTTTTCATGATTGCTTGTTTTTTTATGTCAGTTTTAATGAATTTCGTTTCCACTTCCGTTAAAGGACAACGGCTGTGCCAAAAAAGTAGATTTTTTATAACTTATTGGAGTACAGCTGTTTGCGATTTTGTGGCTTTATCGCGTGTTTGAGGCGTCGATGTGGAATTGGCGTTGAAAGTGTGGAATGCGTCCCCAAAAGTGAGGAAGTGACATCAATCCCCCAGAGTGCGGATGAATGCTTTTCTGCGTTCTATCGGCTGACCGTTCAGCGAAAAAGTGTAACTTTGCGGCTATACAATAAATATAATCGAAAATCCGAACGTTATGATCTTGTTTTTTACGACTCCCACGAAAACCGTTATTGCGGTTCAAGCAGAAGCTAAGCCGTCGGAAGCCGACGTGAAAGCCTTGTGCTGGCTGTTGGGCGACGCTGTTGTTGAGGCCGCCGACCATCTCGTCGGTTGGTACGTAGGTCCGCGCCGCGAGATGATTACACCGTGGAGCACAAATGCCGTTGAAATCACGCAAAACATGAACCTCAGCGGTATCAGCCGTATTGAGGAATACTTTCCCGTGTCTGGCCCTGACGCCGACCACGATCCCATGTTGCAGCGGATGTATGACGGTTTGGATCAAGAGATTTTCACGGTGAACATTCAGCCTGCCCCGATTCGCCATATCGACGATTTGGAGACGTATAACGAAGAGGAGGGGCTTGCGCTCTCTCCGGCAGAAATCGACTATCTCCACCAAGTGGAGCAGCAGCTTGGCCGGAAATTGACAGACTCCGAAGTGTTCGGCTTCGCACAAATCAATTCCGAACACTGTCGGCATAAGATTTTCGGGGGCGTCTTCATCATCGATGGCGAGGAGCGTCCCTCGTCGCTGTTTGCCCTGATCAAGAAAACGACGAGCGAGAACCCGCATCACATCATATCGGCCTATAAGGACAATGTGGCTTTCTCGCAAGGGCCCATCGTCGAGCAGTTCGCCCCGAAAGACCATTCGACAAGCGATTACTTCGTCGTGAAAGATATTGAGAGTGTCATTTCGCTGAAAGCAGAGACTCACAATTTCCCGACAACCGTCGAGCCTTTCAATGGAGCTTCGACCGGAACGGGCGGAGAAATCCGCGACCGTATGGGAGGCGGTGTCGGGTCGTGGCCGATAGCCGGAACGGCTGTCTACATGACGGCTTATCCGCGCCTTGACGGCGGGCGTCCTTGGGAGGGCGCCATGCCTGCCCGCAAGTGGCTTTATCAGACACCAGAACAAATCCTTATCAAAGCGTCGAACGGCGCGTCGGATTTCGGAAACAAGTTCGGTCAGCCCCTCATCACCGGTTCGGTGCTCACTTTCGAACATACGGAAAACGGCGAGCAATATGGATATGACAAAGTCATCATGCTGGCTGGCGGTGTGGGCTACGGGACAAAGCGCGACTGCATTAAGGGCACGCCCACCAAAGGGAATAAGATCGTTGTAGTCGGTGGTGACAACTATCGCATCGGTCTGGGTGGCGGATCCGTTTCCTCAGTCGATACCGGCCGTTATTCGAGCGGCATCGAGTTGAACGCTGTGCAGCGTGCCAATCCCGAGATGCAGAAACGTGCCAACAATCTTGTGCGTGCCCTTTGTGAGGAAGACGTGAACCCAGTGGTGAGCATCCATGACCACGGGTCGGCCGGACATGTCAACTGCCTCTCGGAGCTGGTGGAGGACTGCGGCGGACTGATCGACATGACGCAGCTCCCCATTGGCGACAAGACGCTTTCGGCCAAGGAAATAATCGCTAACGAGAGCCAGGAGCGCATGGGGCTCCTTATCCAGGAAGAGCATCTCGACCATGTGCGGCGCATTGCCGAGCGCGAGCGGGCGCCGATGTATGTGGTCGGCGAAACGACGGGAGATGCCCATTTCGCTTTCGAACAAGGCGATGGCATCAGACCGTTCGACCTCGATGTCGCTCAAATGTTCGGCCATTCGCCGAAGACTGTCATGGTCGACGAGACTGTCGTCCGTCGATACGAAGACGTTACGTATGATGTCGCCCGCCTGCAAGAATACTTAGACAACGTGCTTCAACTCGAAGCCGTGGCCTGCAAGGACTGGCTGACGAACAAGGTGGACCGCAGCATTACCGGAAAAGTGGCCCGTCAGCAGACGCAAGGCGAACTTCAATTGCCTTTGTCTGACTGTGGTGTCGTAGCACTCGATTACCGTGGCCGGGCCGGCATCGCCACCGCCATCGGTCATGCTCCCCAAGCCGGGCTGGCCAGTCCCGAGGCTGGTTCCGTGCTTTCTGTGTCAGAGGCGCTGACTAACATCGTATGGGCGCCGTTGGCCGAAGGGCTTGACAGCGTGTCACTTTCAGCCAACTGGATGTGGCCCTGCCGTTCGCAGAAAGGAGAGGACGCCCGCCTTTATGCCGCAGTGCAGGCCCTGAGCGACTATTGCTGCGCCTTGAAAATCAACGTTCCCACGGGCAAGGATTCCCTCTCCATGTCACAGCAATACCCCGACGGTGAGAAAATCGTTTCGCCCGGAACCGTGATCGTGTCGGCCGGCGGCGAAGTGAGCGATGTGCGTAAAGTGGTTTCGCCCGTACTTGTCAATCATGGCAAGACGACACTCTATCACATTGATTTCAGTTTCGACAAGCTCCGGCTCGGCGGTTCGGCTTTTGCACAGACATTGGGTTGTGTCGGTAGCGATGTCCCGACAGTCACTAATCCCGACTATTTCCGCGATGCCTTCAATGCGGTGCAGGAACTCGTTAAGCGCGGACTCATTCTGGCTGGGCATGACATCTCGGCCGGTGGCTTGATCACCTGCCTGCTCGAAATGTGTTTTGCCAACACCGAGGGGGGACTTGAAATCAGCCTCGACCGTTTCAAGGAGGACGATCTTGTCAAACTTCTGTTTGCCGAAAATCCGGGAGTGGTCATCCAAGTGGCCGACAAGCACAAGCATGAAGTCAAGAAGTTGCTCGACGACGCCGGAGTGGGCTACGTGAAGTTGGGGCAGCCGACAGAAGAGCGTCATATCCTCGTGGAAAAAGAGGGAGCCACTTACCAGTTCGGCATCGACTATTTGCGCGATGTGTGGTATTCCACCTCTTATCTCCTCGACGCCAAGCAAAGCATGAATGGATGCGCTAAAAAACGCTTCGAGAACTATAAGCAGCAGCCGCTTGAATTTAACATAGCCCCGCACTTTGAGGGGACGTTCGCACAGTTGGGCATCGATCCCGGCCGCCGCACTCCGTCTGGCGTGAAAGCTGCCATCATCCGCGAGAAAGGCACGAACGGTGAGCGAGAGATGGCTTACGCACTCTACCTCGCAGGTTTCGACGTGAAAGACGTTATGATGACCGACCTCGTCAGTGGCCGCGAAACGCTTGACGACATTAACATGATTGTCTTCTGCGGAGGCTTCGCAAATTCAGACGTACTTGGTTCGGCCAAAGGTTGGGCTGGAGCTTTCCTTTATAACGAAAACGCCAAGGCGGCCCTTGACCGCTTTTATGCCCGCCCTGATACGCTTTCGCTCGGCGTTTGCAATGGCTGCCAGTTGATGATTGAGTTGAACCTTGTCAATCCCGAGAAAAAGCAGCGAGCCCGTATGCTTCACAACGACAGCCGCAAGTTCGAGAGCGCCTTTGTCGGAGTGACCGTCCCGACCAACCGCAGCGTCATGTTCGGTTCGCTTTCCGGCGAACGCTTGGGCATCTGGGTGGCCCACGGCGAAGGGAAATTCTCGTTGCCTTATCCCGAAGACGACTATAACGTCGTGCTGAAATATAGTTATGACGAGTATCCCGGAAATCCTAACGGGTCAGACTATGGCGTAGCTGGTATTTGTTCGCCGGATGGCCGTCATCTCGCCATGATGCCCCACTTGGAACGCGCGTTCTATCCGTGGCAATGTGCATACTATCCGGAAGACCGTCGCACGGACGACGTGACGCCTTGGATTGAAGCCTTTGTGAACGCCCGCCGCTGGGTGGAGGCACACAAAGGATAGGGCGTCCTTGTCAGTAGATATAGGAAATTATAAGTGCCCGCTTTCAAAAGATAAGAGGGCGGGCACTTTTTTTTATAACCCTCTTAAATTTAATTCTTATGAAACATTTTCCTACGTGGTCATTGTCCGTAACCGTGTTCGCACTGTCTGTCTCGTTGGCGGCTTGTTCCAGCGATATGGAGGTGGCTGACGCAAATCTCGTTTCGTCCAGTGAGCAGCAAACGACAGAGAACCCTGCGTTTTTTCCTGCGGATGACGGGACCCGTCCGTTGCGCGGGTCCACAGCGTCGGCCAACCTCCGGCTATTGCTTGATGCGGTCGAACCGTCAACCTTTCTCAATATCGAACCGCTGACTATTACCGAAGCACAATACGCAGAGATAAAAGACGAAGTCGATGCGAAGTGCGTGGTGCCGGGAGACACCTACGCCACGTTCAGGAACATCTTCAAGTGGGTGACAGACAGCGTGCAGTACGCTTGGTCGGGTTATTCCAGCCCCGACCCGTATGATGTGTTTATCAACCGCACTTGCATCTGTCAAGGCTACGCCAATCTGCTCCGTGTCATGCTTCATACGCAGGGGATACCTTGCGCTGGCGTGAATGGTTACATCCCGAACGGCGCTCACGCTTGGAATTATGTGTATGCCGGCGACCGGTGGATCGTGAGCGACCCTACGAATGGACGCAACTTTGAAATGGATAACCTGACGGACTATCAGGAACTCTTGGATCCGATGTCCGTAGATGTGCCTGTACTAGAAGATGAATCGTTCGCTTATTCGTTCGAAGACCAGATGTTGACTGTCACGGCGGTCAAGCAATGTCAGACGGACTACCTGACTGTTCCGTTCAGTGCCTGTGGCTATCAAGTGCAGTCGTTCTGTCCCAAGTCGCCGCTGCCGGCTAATGTGCATGAGCTGTATATCGGCGAGAACATACGGTCGCTCGGCGAAGCATATTTGGGGCTTGCAGACAATGCCCCGAACGTCGAGTATGCTTACGTGGATGAGGCCAGCCGCTATCTGCGGAGTTATGAAGGGGCTGTTTATGAGCGGACAGCGACGACGCCCCTGTACATTCCGAAGAGCATCAAGCGAGTGGTACTTCCGGGCAAGTTCGCTATCGAGAAGAACACTATCGTAGGGCTTCCGGAGGTAGAAGAAATCGTGTTCTCAGAGGGAACAAAGCGCATTTCTTCCTACGCCATAGAAGATTGCCCGAACTTGAAGCGTGTCTATGTGCCTGAGACGTTGGTACAGATCGATGAGAACGCCATCTATAATTGTGGTCCGGACGTAGAAATCATTTCCGTGCCGACGGGCATCGACCACGTGACCATGTAAGCCTTTGTCTGTGGCCCATGATCCTGCCGATGGAGGGCCCGGACAGTGATACCGAACAGGGGAAGCCAGTCGCGATGAACTTGGCTTCCCCTGTTGTTTCGTTTCCGTCTGTCGGCGGTTATGATGTCTGTGTTTCCTGTTTGAGCTGGGCTTCCCATGGAATGATTTTTTCCCAGAACGCAAACATGCGGGGCTTGCTCCAGCTGTGGCAGCCAAACGGCAGGTGTTGCCCTGTCTGTGCATAACAATATGCAGGGTGTGTGTCGAATGCGAAACGCAGGGCTTCGTCCTGCGGAGGGTAGTTGAATTCTTGCGGGACAGTGGCCCAGAAAACATCCTCGTTCCATTGGTGTCCGCTGTTCGACAAGTAGCGCTTGATGTTGGCTCCATAGCGGTCACAGGCAGCGGAGAATGCCTCCACGCGACGCAACGAGAAGCCGCCGTTACCCACACGCCCGTAAAGCTGTTGGCGGCAGAAGCGGCCTTGTCGTATCCGCCGGTTGGCCAGCCAGTTCATGTATTGTTTCACAATGGGCTTGTCGTAGACAGGTCGGCGTACCCACGGTGCCGCCACGCAGTCATAGCCCTTGCGGCACCAGTCGGCCAGCTCGTCGCGGAACACCCAAGCGTCCGTGTGGCAGACAAGGACATACATCGTGTCGGAGTAATAGTCGTAGAAGCTCTGGGAAAGCATCATCCGGTTGTAGCCGGCGATGCCGTTGCGCGTGCCGAGCCACTCGTCGCTTACACGCCGCACCGGGAGACCGAGCGAGGCGACCGCTTCTGGCGGTGTCACAGCCTCGGGAAGTATGACTTCGATCGGGTAGTGGCCCAATATGCGGTGCGTTTGGCGGAGCGAGGCCTCTTCGGTGTCCGAGAGCCGGTCGCGGTAGATGGGAATGAGGATTTTGGCTAACTGCATGGAATGGCGCTGCGTGCGGCGGTTAGAATTCCAAGTCGTAGCCCACATCGTGGTGGCGTGCATACCGCCTCCAGAACCGTTCGCGAGCGGTGAAGATGGCTTCGCGGCAAAATGCAGGACTGGCCTGCCGGGCGGCGGCATACTCGCGGGCTAATATCTCGAAGAACCCTTTTTGCCCCCATAACCGGGCAAAATTGGCGCAACCTTGTGCTACGCTTACGGGGCCGAAATGCATGCGGTTCGTGTCGACGAGCGAGAATCGCCACGTCCCGTTTACCTGGTCGAACAGTATGTTGCCCGGCGACAGGTCACGGTGTAGGATTCCCTCCATGTGCGCCCGGGCCATAAAGCGGGCAAAAGCGCGAATGATGTCGGCCGAGGCTTCCGGGTCGGCGTCGCCGAACTCATAAAACTTGCGGCGGTAGGGGCATTGACGGCTGACGAAATACGTTGTCGAGATAAGACCGAATCGCCGCTCGGCCACATAGGCGATAGGTTCCGGGCTCTCGATGCCCCGTTCGCGGAGCTTGAGTGGGTTGTAGTAGGCCCTGCGCCCTTTCGAGGGGCGTAGGAAAGTATAGATGAAGCGGTTGGGCAGCGCGGGGATGCCGTAGCGTTTCACGTTGACCGGGAAATCGGGCGTGTCGACGACGCGCAACACGTTGCGACCGCGATGGATTTCGCGGCCAGTGGCGAAGTGTTCGTCAATGTGCAGCAAGAAGTCGCGCAGTCCCTCATATTTCGGGTTGATAATCAGTTCCATGATGTTTCTCAGTGTGATGGCAGGCACGCCCGCCCCGGGCGTTTTTCAAATATATGCAAAAATACGTTTTTTCGCGCTGACCGGAAAGCCAAATCCCGAAAAAGTGTGTCGGTGTGTGCTGTTCTTTTCCTCGTAAGGAGGGATGGGACAGCCTCTGGTGCAGTCCGGGCGGCGTATGGGAGTTTTCTGGCAAACAAAGAGGGAGGCAGACCGAAGTCTGTCTCCCTTATGCAAATTCAAGTCGGGGTGACTGGATTCGAACCAGCGACCACACGCCCCCCAGACGCGTACTCTAACCGGGCTGAGCTACACCCCGAATTGCGAGTGCAAAAGTAGAGAGTTTTTTTGAACCGCCCAAATTTTTTCCGTACTTTTGTGCAAAGAATTTTTCAGTCGCAGAAAATGCAAGCGCTTGTCCATCTTCCCTCCAATCTGTCCGGCACCGTCCGCGTGCCGGCTTCAAAAAGTATCTGTAACCGTGTGCTCGTCATGTCGGTTTTGGCGGCCGGCCGTGCGGGCATGGCCAGAGTCCGCAACTTGTCTGATTGTGACGACACGCAGGTTATGCTGCGCGCCTTGTCCTCCGGTGAGGAGCGAGCGGACATCGGTGCGGCCGGAACGGCCATGCGCTTTCTGACAGCGCTCTATGCCGCGACTCCGGGACACCACAGGCTGACCGGGACGGAGCGGATGTTGCAACGGCCGATAGGCGTGCTGGTCGACGCTCTCCGTCAGTTGGGCGCGTGTGTGGATTATTCCGGTCGCGAGGGCTATCCGCCATTGTCCATTGACGGGCGCCGCCTTGCAGGTGGCGAGGTCCGGCTTTCGGCCGGCGTGAGTTCGCAATACATTTCCGCCCTGCTCATGGTGGGGCCGGCGATGGAGCGTGGGCTCCGGCTTCACCTTGAAGGAGAGATTATCTCGCGTCCGTACATCGACATGACACTCGGGTTGATGCAGGCGTTCGGCGCCGACGCCGGTTGGGCCGACGCACGTACGCTCGTGGTGAGGCCGCAGGCCTACCTGGGCGTTGAGACGTTTGAGGTGGAAAACGATTGGAGCGGAGCATCGTATTGGTACGAGGCTGTGGCGCTTTCGCCTGATGCCGGTGCACGGCTTGTCCTGCCCGGCCTGCGTCGCGACAGTTTGCAGGGCGACGCTGCCGTGAGTCGCTTTTTCGAGCCACTCGGAGTGCGGACGACATTCACGTCGGAGGGAGTCGTGCTCACGAAGACCGTAACGGGCGAAACTGTCGCAGTGACAGAAAAACCTGCCAGCCGTTCGGAAACTTCTGTCAGCCGTTCCGTCGAAACGGCCAGCCGGCCTGACGAATCCCTCAGTTTCGACCTCTCTTCGCAGCCCGACCTGGCACAGACGTTGGCCGTGACGTGCGCTATGCTTGGTCGTCCTTTCCGCCTGACTGGCCTACGGACACTGCGCATCAAGGAGACCGACCGCATCGCAGCCTTGCAGGCGGAGCTGGCCAAACTGGGCTTTGTGGTGGAAGCCGAGGGCGACGACTCCCTCTGCTGGGACGGGCGGAGTTGCAAGCCCGATACCGCACCCCGCATCGCCACTTATGACGACCACCGCATGGCTTTGGCTTTCGCCCCGTGTGCCTGGCGTTTTCCAGGGCTTGCCGTGCAGGCACCGGACGTCGTGAGCAAATCCTATCCCGGCTATTGGCGGGAATGGGAGCAGCTGGGGGCACAGGTCGAACGAGTGGGGAAAGGAGGCGTCGCATGACCGTCCTGCTCTTGTCTCTTGTGGTGATGGGATTTGTCGTGGCAGTGTTTACGCTTGTGCGCAACTGGCGAAAACCTGAAACCGACGCTCCGGCTTCCCAGCCTGTCACACGGCCCGCCGGGTGTTGTGGACAGCACGCTGTGTGCGAGAAAACGCTCCGCCTCGCCGACCCCTCAGCCGAGCCTGTTTATTATGAGGACGAAGAGCTCGACACTTATGCCGGCCGCTCCGCCGACCAGTATTCCGACGACGAGGCGGACGCTTTCCGCGACGTGCTCTATACGCTTCGCCCCGACGAGATTGGCGGTTGGGTGCATTCGCTCGGCTTGCGGCGCATTGATTTGCCCGATCAGGTGAAGGATGAGGTCATACTCCTGCTTGAAGAAAGGAGGGAGGCATGAGCGACGGCGGTTTGCTGCAATACGCTTTCTTTCAACACGCCCTGTGGGGCAGCCTGCTGGCCAGCGTGCTCTGCGGCCTGGTGGGGACTTACGTGGTGACGCGGCGCCTTGTGTTTGTCGGCGGCGGCATCGCCCACGCCTCACTGGGTGGCGTCGGGCTGGGGGCATTCCTCGGTTTTCCACCCTTGTGGGGCGCGGCGGCTTTTGCCCTCTTTTCCGGTTTTGGCATACAGTGGCTCAGCCATCGGCGCGAGGTGCGCGAGGATTCGGCCATCGCGATGCTCTGGACGTTCGGCATGAGCGTCGGCATCCTCTGCGCCTATCTCACGCCTGGCTTTGTGACCGATTTGCCGTCGTTCCTCTTTGGAAGCATCCTTTCGGTGACGCGCGCTGATCTGCTCGCGTTGGGCGTCATGGCCAGTCTGGCCCTTCTGCTCCATCTGATGATGGGACGCGTTGTCGTGGCGGTGGCTTATGACCGTGACTTTGCCGTGACCCAAGGTCTGCCTGTGCGCTTTGTCGAGGCCGTGATGACGGTGCTGACGGCTTTGGGCATCGTGTGCAGCCTCCACATGATGGGCATCGTGTTGGTCATCTCGTTGCTCTCCGTTCCGCAGATGGCAGCGGGCCTTTTCGCCCGCACTTATGGCGTCATGGCCGTGTTGTCGGTGGCATTCGCCCTGCTGGGCAGTGTGGGCGGCCTGCTGCTGTCCTATTATTATAATGTGCCGAGCGGCGCTACGATCGTATTGCTCTGCATCGGGATTTATTTCGTGGCAAAGGCAATAAAACAGCTCTGCTCTTGTTTATTTACAAAAAGCCCGGCGTGAAATTTTGAGACACCCCCGACCACATATCGCCCTGTTGGCCGGCCTCGTCCTTGTGACAGTGCTGGCGGCTTGCTCCACGAAGAAGAACACGGCTTCTTCGCGGTGGTGGCAGTCGTTCGTCACACGCTACAATGTTTATTTCAACGGTCACGAAGCCTACAAGGAAGGCTGTTTGACCAAAGAGAATAGCAACAAGGACAACTTCACGGAGATGCTTCCCCTTTTCGTGGTGGGCAATGAGAGTAGCCGCACCATCGGTGCGAGCAACTTTGAAACCGCCGTCACTAAGTGCGAAAAGGCCATCCAGCTTCATTCCATCAAGCGCAAGCCCGCTGTCAGCCCGAACCGTCGCCGCTCACCCAAACTCCGTGCCTATTTGAGCCGCAAGGAGTTTAACCCGTTTTTGAAGAACGCTTGGATGCTTATGGGCAAGGCCCAGTTCCAGAAAGGCGACTTCCTTGAAGCCGCCAGCACTTTCTCGTACATCACACGCCTCTATGCGCCTGAGCCCGATGTCGCCGCCGAAGCCCGGGTATGGCTTGCGCGCTGTTATGCGGAGTTAGAGTGGTTCTACGATGCCGAGGATGTCATCTCGCGGCTGCGACGCGACACTGTCCCCCCCCGCCTGAACCGCGAGCTGGATGCCACGATGGCTGACCTGCTCCTCCGGCAGGAACAACTGGCCGAGGCGTTGCCCTATCTTGAACGGACGGTGAAAGCCGAAAAGCGCAACAAGCAGCAGGCGCGCGGTTACTATCTGCTCGGGCAAGTCTATACGCAGCTCGGACGCCCAGCCGATGCCTACAAGGCCTACCAGCGCTGCCTGCGTCAGAGTCCGCCTTACGAGTTGGCTTTCAACGCACGCATACAACAGACGGAGGTACTCACGACCAAGGCCAACGCGAAAAAGATGATAAGCCGGCTGCGCCGCATGGCACGTTCCGACAACAACAAGGACTACCTTGACCAGGTCTATTACGCCATGGGCAACATTCATCTCACCCTGCGCGACACGGCCGCCGCCATAGGTGCCTATGAAAAAGGCCGGAAAGAAAGCACTCGGGGCGGCATTGAGAAGGGGATGCTTCTCTTGCGTCTTGCCGGCTTGCGGTGGGAACGCAAGGAGTATGACAAGGCACAGGCCTGCTATGCCGAAGCCATCGGCTTGCTCGATAAGGAACACGAAGAATACGACTTGATTACGCGGCGTTCCAAGGTGCTCGACGCTTTGGTGCCTTACACATCAGCCGTGCATCTGCAGGACAGTCTGCAAGAACTGGCGCGTATGCCCGAGGCTGACCGCTTGGCTGCCATTGACCGTGTGATTGAAGAATTGAAGCGTCAGGAAGAGGAAGCGCGTCGCGCGAAAGCTGATTCCGCCGCCGAAGCGCGGGCGCAAAAAGGAGGTGGCGCTGGCGGAACGCTGGCCGGAAACCGTCCCGGTACAGCGGGCACCTCGGGCAACGACGAGTGGTATTTCTATAACCCTATGGTCGTGAGCCAAGGCAAGCAGGCGTTCCAGCGCCAGTGGGGGCGGCGCACTTTGGAAGACAACTGGCGCCGCTCGAATCGGACCGTGCTGGCTTCGCTGGACGACGGAGGTGTCGACTACGAGGCGGAGGATTCTATCCGGCTGGCTGAGGAACGCGCCGACAGCATCGCCGAAGCCATGGAAGCCGTGGCTGATTCGGCGCAGAACGACCCGCACCAACGTGAATACTACCTGAAGCAAATCCCTTTCACGCCCGAGGCCGTGGCAGCGTCGAATGAAATCATCAAGGACGGGCTCTATCACGCCGGGCTGATTGAGAAAGACCAGCTCGAAGACTTCCCGCTGGCGGCCGCCACGTTGGAGCGTCTTGTCAGGGACTTTCCCGACTTTCAGCCGATGGATGACGTTTATTATAACCTCTTTCTGCTCTACTCCCGGTGGAATAAGCCAGTCGAAGCAGCCGGTTGGCGGGCGCGTCTGGCCGACGAATACCCGAAGAGCGACCTGGCGGTGCTCGTGACTGACCCCGACTTTGAGCGCAATGCACGTTACGGCCGCGAAATCGAGGATTCGCTTTATACCGTGGCCTACGACGCCTACCGTCGTGGGGACGACGAACGAGTCATCCACTTGGCCGATTCCACGGCACAGCGTTTTCCCACCGGGCTGAACCGTCCGAAATTCCTCTTCCTGCGCGCGCTGACCGGCCTGCGCCGTGGAGTAGACGCTCAAAGCCTTGCGACTGAACTGAAAGAACTTGTGCGCAAATACCCGGAGAGCGACGTCAGTGAGATGGCCGGTCTGATTGTCAAAGGAATAGAGGAGGGGCGCCAGCTCGGTACGGGCGCGTTCGACATCGGTTCTATATGGGCTCGTCGTACGGCTGGCCAGACAGCTGCCGCCGATTCCGCGGCTCAGGCTCGCGAGCTTTCGGCCGACCGCGACGCCGCTTTTGTCTACATGCTGGCTTTCCCGACTGATTCGGTCGACGCCAACCAGTTGCTCTTTGACCTCTCGCGTTTCAATTTCGGTCGTTTCGTCGTCCGGAACTTCGACGTAGAGCGCGTTTCCCAACCCGGGATGGAGCAGTTCCGCATCCATGGTTTTAATGGCTTCGACGAGGCGCACACCTACGCACAGCAAGTTTATGCCGACAGCACCCTGCGCCCTGTGGTCCGCCGTGCGCGTGTGGTCATCATTTCTGAGGACAACTTGCAGCTCCTTGGCGCGACATACAGCTTTGACGATTATGCCAAGTTCTACGAAGAGAAATTCGCGCCGCTCGAAATAAAGCCCGAGCTTTACCTCGACGCTAACGGGCAGGAAATCCGCCAGATTTATGAAGACGAACTGCCCGGCGACTATCGCGAGGAGGAAGTGGAGGAAGCGCCTGTGGAAGACGGCGGGGAGTGGTATAGCGAATGATCATCGTGCCTGTTAAGCCGGGAGGGTAGTTAAGAACAATAGGAAAAGGGCGGCTTCTTACCGATGCGTAAGAAGCCGCCCTTCGTCGTATTTAGGAGCGGAGTGAACGTTGTTTTAATGCTATTCGGATGCCGTGTCACGTCGGCAACCGCATCTTTCGCGTCTACGCCGTGCCGTAGCCGGACTCATGTCGGCGCTCATGACGGCTTGAATGCATTTCGTCCCGCTACGGGTGTAGTTGCCCGGTGGCGGGACGGGGGATGATGCGTGCGTGTGTGGCGGTCAGCGGCCCAGCTCAATGACTTCAAGATCTTTGAAGTCGTGGCCGTCAATGGTGAGGCGTACGAGTGTGCGCACCGTTTGCCAACCCTGCAATCCAGCTGCCCCAGGGTTGATGTGGAGCAAACCGAGCGTGTGGTCGTATTGAACCTTTAAGATATGTGAATGGCCCGCAATGAAGAGGTGAGGCGGACGGGCGCGTAGTTGCGCGGCGACAGCGCGGTCATAGTGGCCGGGATAACCGCCGATGTGCGTCATCAGCACGTCGGCTTCTTCGCACCTCCATCGCAACAGGGATGGATACATTTTCCGCAGGTCTCCGCCGTCGATGTTGCCGCAGACCGCAACGAACGGTCGGAATGCCGCGAATCGTTCGGCCAGCTCCATGCTGCCGATGTCGCCGGCATGCCATATTTCGTCACATGGTTCGAAGTAATGCTCGAAGCGATGGTCCCAATAACCGTGCGTGTCTGAGATGATGCCGACTCGTTTCATTCAGCAGAGCAGCCGTAGTCAGCAGGCAGGCCAAGTTTCAGGCGGATGAACTGCTTGATGAATTCGACCGTTCCGGCCTCACCGAGCACACTGGAATTGATGCAGAGGTGATAGGTGTCGGCCGCACCCCACGTGCCCGAACTGTAAAAATTGTAGAAGTTGGCACGGTTCTCGTCGCCTCGTTCTGCCATCTTCCGGGCGGTGTGCTCGTCGACATGGTTGTAGCTCATGATGCGGCGCACGCGGTCATTGAGATCCGCCGAGATGAAGATGTTGACGCAGCGTGGGTTATCGCGGAGGACGTAGTCGGCACAGCGGCCTATGAATACGCATGACTCGCGTTCAGCAGCTTTGCGGATGGCCTCACTTTGTATACGGAAAAGCGACTCGTCGCTGATCTGGTTGTTGTAAAAGTCGCCTGCGCCGCTACCGAAGAATGGGAAGATGCCGCCGAAAACCGTGCGGAAAAGCCCCTTGTGTTCATCGCTCTTTTCGAAAATTTCGGTGCAGATGCCGCTCTCCTTGGCCGCCATGGTCAGGATTTCCTTGTCGAAGTACGCGATGCCGAAGTCGTGGGCCAGTTGCTTGCCTATGATGCGTCCGCCACTGCCCAGCTGGCGACCGATGTTGATAACGAATTTTTCGATGTCCATATCTTACGGGTTTACGAGTTGTTTGCGGAATTTGCGCACCTGCATGATGAGCATCGTGATGGCCACGATGCACGAGATGGCGTCGGCCGCAGGGATGGCATACCATACGCCGAGAACCTGTGGCTTGACGAAATGAGGCAGGATGAGTAACAGCGGGAGCAGGAAGAGCAACTGCCGTGTCAGGGATAGGAAGATGCTCTTCCCGGAGTAACCGATGCTTTGGAAGAAGCTGGTTGAGACGATTTGTATTCCGACGATGGGGAAGAACAAGGTGACGATGCGCAAGCCTTGTGACGCCCGCTGGATGAGTTCGGGGTCGGTGGTGAAAGCCCGGGCGCAGGGTTCGGCCAGGAACTGGCCTGCGATGAAACCTGCTGTCGTCACGATGGTGCCGAGGATCAGGGCATAGCGCAGGACGCCGAGCAGGCGGTCGTAACGCTTGGCGCCGAAATTGTAGCCTGCAATGGGCTGCATACCCTGGTTGAGGCCAATGACGATCATCACGATAAGGAATACCAGACGGTTCGAAATGCCGTAGGCGCCCACGGCGACGTCGCCCCCGTAGCGCACCATGCTTTGGTTGATGATGATGACAACGAGGCAGGCGCACAGGTTGATGAGGAAAGGCGCCAGACCGATAGTGAGCGATTCGGTCACAATTTTGCGGCGCAGGCGGTAGATACCGTGCTGGAAACGGATCAGTTCACTCTTTCGGCTGAACAGACGGAATTGCCAGATCAGGACGAGCGTCTGAGACATGACAGTAGCCAGGGCGGCCCCTTGTATGCCCCAACGCAGCACATAGATAAAGAGCGGGGCAAGTACGATGTTGCAGATCACTGTGCAGATGGTGGCGAGCATGGCTTGCTTGGGGCGGCTTGTCGAGCGTAAAAGGGCATTCAAACCTAAGTAGAGGTGCGTGACGACATTGCCGGCAAGGATGACGTGCATGAAGTCACGTGCATAAGGAATGGTGGTCGGGCTGGCACCGAAGAAGTAAAGTATCGGGTCGAGCAGCAGTTCAAGCAACAGACCGAGCGAAAGGCCCATGACGACGTTCATTACCACGACGTTTCCCAAGATGTGCTGGGCTGTCTGATAATCTTTTTGCCCCAGTTTGACGGACATGAGCGTCGAGGCACCCACACCCACCATGGCGCCGAACGCGGCAGTCAGCGACATGAAAGGTTGCGTCAGTGCCAACCCCATGATGGCCTCGGGGCCTACGCCTTGCCCGATAAAGATGCCGTCGATGATGTTGTAGAGTGAAGAGGCTGCCATCGCTACGATGGCGGGGATGGCATACTGCATCAACAGTTTGCCGACAGGCTTTTGGCCTAAATCGTTAAATCTCTGAGCGTTATCCATTTTCCATTTCTATTTCTCTGCAAAGTTACGAATTTCTTGTCCACATCGGTGCATTGTCCGGACGAAGTGCCCTTTCATGAAACTTGTGTGGCGAAAGGCTTGGCCGTTTGTAAGGAATTTCGTATCTTTGCCCCCGAATTTCCCGAAAGGGTTAGGGAGAGATGCTCGAGTGGTTGAAGAGGCACGCCTGGAAAGCGTGTAAACGCCAAAAGCGTTTCGGGGGTTCGAATCCCCCTCTCTCCGCTTTTTTTGTATATAGTTAAGTTCCCCCACAGTTTGTAGAGATTTCTGGACGAAGCCCGCAAGTTTGCTTGTGACGGTTTTGTCGTGTGCGTCTGTGGCTGGGTGATTCTTTATGTACCGATGAAAATAAGTGGACGGCTGACAGAATTTTCTGTCAGCCGTCCACTTATCCCTGTCAGCCGGTTTGCCTGCTGCAACGGGCAAACCGGTCCGATGTTACCCGCGTCGGTTGAGTTTTCGCCGCAGGGCGCGGCCGCCGAAGCGGCAGGCGTTTTGCGCCTTGCCCACCCAGGCTGCGCGGAGCTCGTCGGGAAGCAGGAGACGGACTTTGGCACTGCGTGTCAGGAGCAGGCGCAGCTTGTGCAGGCGGAAGTGGCGTTGTTCCAAAGAACTGGACTCGAAGTTCTGCCCATAGTTCCCGCTCTTGCGGACGAGGTGCAGCAGGGCGCCGGCTCGCCGTTTGTCTTCGTGCCAATGGTAGGGGATGTCGCCGGCAGGGGCGTGGAAGTAGGTGACGGCTGTGGTCGCGATGGCGTCGGCCAGATGGCGGAGCCGGAGGGCATCGAGCCAGCGGTCAAGGCGCGTGGCGTCGATTTCGTCGTGCCACCGGTGCAGGTACATGAAGATGTCGCAAAGTTGCCGCAGGCCGATGCCTTCGCTGACGATGTGGTTGGCGAAGTGGGCCAGCAGATGGAGCAATCCGACGGTGGGCGGGAGCATGTGGACAGTTTTTCCGCCGAGAGTGGTACAGAGGGCAGGTTCGCAGTCCAGTCCTTCGGCAAAGGCGGCTTGCAGCCGGTCGTTGAGACGGCGGTGGTAGAACATCGAGAGGCGGAAATGGTTTTCTACGATGATGCCTTTCCAATGGAACTCGACGTGCTTGTCGATGAGCGGGTCGTAGTCCGTAACGTTCGTGCCGTTCGCCCGTGCCCATCGGTCGGCAGCGTCGAAGCCCTCGGGCAGGAAGACGTCGATGTCGCCCGGCGTGCGCCACAAGGGATGAGGATAGTTCATCGCCACGCCGTGTCCTTTGAGTAAGAACGGGCGTGCCCCCAAGCCTTCGTAGATATTGAATAGTTCGGCGATCTGTGCTGTCATGGCCGTGTTTACCTGTTCTACGCGGACGACGTAGGCGTACAAGTCCAGTAGTAGCCTGCGCGGTGGACGGCTTGCTTCGTCAGTCCGGGTGACCGCCTCGTAGAGCAAGCCTTCGGTGCGCTGCTGTTGCGCCCAGGCCAGCGCTCCGGCCCATTCGTCGGGGCGGACGTCAGCTGTGGGCTGTCCGTAGAGGGCACAGGCCATCAGGCTGAGATAGGTGCGAAAGCTTCTGTCGTCCATGGTGCTCTATAATTTGCGGAAAGCCAGCCAGTAGGCATAGCGTAGCAGGTGGATCTGTCGTTTGATACGGCTGGGCTGGTGGATGAGGCGGTAGAGGAATTCAAGGTTGTGGTCGATCCACCAGCGTGGAGCCCGTTTGACATGGCCGGTGTAGACGTCGAACGAACCGCCTAAGCCTTGGTAAACGGCCGGGTGGCGGCGCATCATCTCCTCCATGAGCAGTTCTTGTTTGGGCGAGCCCATGGCCACGAACACGAAGTCCGGCCGTTTCGCCGCCACGTCGTCGACGAGTGCACGGCGCTCCTCGAGCGTTTTCAGGTAGCCGTTGCGGTAGCCTACGATACGGATGTCGGGATATTCGCGGCGGAGCTTGGCGACCGTTTCGTCAATCACTTCCTGCCGGCCGCCGACGAGGTAGAACGTCTTGTCGCGGTGGCACGCCGCGATGCTTTTCAGCCAGAGCTCACATCCCGGCAGCTTGCACGCTTCGGGGTGGCCTTTCTGGCGCAGGGCGTAGACGGCGCCTGCCCCGTCGCAGAAGCCGATGTTGCGGTTGATGATATCGCGCGTTTCGTCGGTGGCGTGCAGGATTTTTTCGGCGTTGATCGAGACGAGGATGCCTTTGTGCGTTTCCGCAAAGGCCAGCAGCTCGTCGAACGAGCGAAACGGGTAGACCTTGACGCCGTTGAGCGTCACCCGGTTGTCGGTTATGTTGTTGTTCGAACTCATTTGAAACGTTATTTGTACCGTTTTAGTGAACAAAGGTAGTCACAAGCTGTTGAAATGGCAAACTTCTTCATGTCCTGTACTTGATGATGCGTGCAGGATTGCCGGCCATAACGGCATAGTCGGGAACGTCTTTCGTGACTACGGCACCTGCACCGATGACTGCCCCGTTGCCGATGTGGCTGACATGCGCAAGGATGATGACATGATTGCCAATCCATACGTCGTTGCCGATGATGAGGTGTGTTTTGGGCAAGTTGCCTTGTTGGGCAATCGGCACGTCTTTTTTCTCATAGCGATGCCCTCCGCCAAGGATGGTCACGTGTGCTCCTGTCATTACGTAGTCTCCCATGGTTAAACTGGCGTTTTGTAGGTGGAAGTAGTCGCCGAAACCGGAACGTTGACCAACTTTGACGCGATTGTGCCCGAAATAGGCGTGACGCCCGACATTGATGAAATGATGGCTATCGGGAAAAACTTTTCGTAGAAGGTAAGAACGTAAGTGGCTGCTGAACTTTCCCCAAAAGGGAACTTTATGTCCGGGCAGGTGATAAGCGAATGCGTAATACAGGAACCAATATCCCTCTTTAAGCAATCTATTGAAAGTGTAAGGCATTGGGCTGTTGAATTCGTAGTCTTTGAATGATTATGTGGTGCGACGTGAAAAATAATACGTGTACTTGTTATTGCAGGTGTAGTTGCATGAGAGGAGAAAAACCGGGGCGAATATACGTAAGTATGTCTGGTGTTAGCGTAATTTCCCCAAAGATGGGTTTATCTCCGATTTCATAAAAATCAATGCGTACGAAGTCTATACCTTTGCTTAGCTGTGCGGCTATCTGAAGCATCGTGTCGAGGGATTTGGGCCTGAGGACAGGGTGCGCAATGGGATGATTGACCGCATCGGGAATGGCATTCCATTTTGTGTCAAAGAGCATGTTGGATGTGATGTGCCCGTTGAGTTTTCTGTCCTCTTGGAACAGAATGAAACGAGGCTCCCCACGAAAACAGTAAAGTTTATAGTCGTATGGCAAACTGTTCTTACCTTTTTCTTGTTCTAGGTATTCTTCGGCTAGGATGAGCGGGGTGATACGCGAATAGTGGATTTGTCCTGTCAAGTCGCCGTAGGGGTAGCGTAACCAGTAGGCCAATTCTTTTTTGACTGCATCGCGGTCTATTTTTTCCTTATTCCGGACGATTACGTTACTGCCACAGCCATTGTTGGTCTTCAAGACGAAGCGGTCGGGCAAACTGTCGAAATCGATAGCCTCGGCTGATGGCCATGTACCATAGAGCTGATTAAGGTATTGTCGGCCTATTCGTTGTTTCACATACTCGCGAACGCCTACCTTGTCTGCCAGCTGCGCGAAAAAATCTAAGGAAGTGTCTTTCCGGAAGAGCTGGCACATAGAAAACTCTTGGATGTTGTGTGGCGTCTCCCAGTCTATGATGCGCTTACTCCATGCGTAGTATCTCAGCGCAAAAACTTGCCGTGGGCACAATGCTGTGAGTTTGGATAGCGATCGTAGTATGGATAATGGTAGTCGTTTCATTTCTTTTTTTTGTCAGTGAGTACGGCGTGATAGATAGATATGAGTTTTTTTTCGGCTTTGCCTATGTAGAAGTTGGAGGCTTTTTTGATGGCGTTTTCACCCATTTTCCGACGTGTTTCGGGGGCATTCATGAGCGTTTTGATGGAGCTGAAGATGCCATCTGTATCTCCGGGCGCGACGTACAGTCCGGTTATGCCGTCATCCACCAGGTCTGGTATTCCTCCTGTTGGTGAGGTGATGACGGGCAGTCCGTGAGCCATGGCTTCGAGTATGGATAGACCAAACGATTCAAAGTATGAGGGTTGAATGTAGCAGTCTGCGTTTTGTAAAAGGTCAATTTTCTTTTCCTTATCAACCCATCCGTGCAGTATGACACAGCTCTCCAATCCGTATTGGCGGATTACGGCACTGAATTTACCGGTTTCGTCGTTTCCAGCCAAGTGGTAGACGATTTTTCCGCCCAGCTCTTCTTTATGACTGCCTATACATTTTATCACGTCAAAGCATCCCTTGTTCTCATTGATGCTGCCAATGTACAGTAATTGGAATCTGGAGTTTCTATTTATTCCATCTTTTTTGAAAGGCATTGTATTAGGAGGGGTGGTCGCGTTGTGGAGCAGGTATATGTGTGCTGAAAGATGCAATGAGTGGAAAAGTTGTTCAAAATAGGACGAGACCGCGATAAGCGCATTAGCTTTATGGCAAACGTAGGAGGTCAGTTTCGGGTGACGGTAGTAAAAACGTTCAAAATCTCCGCCGTGCAGGTGGAGCAGAACCTTCTTGTGGAAACACTTGGCGAGAACAACAAAAAAAGCATGACGGAAGAAATCAAGATGTGAGGCTGTGTGGATGTGTACGATGGCAATTTTAGGGTCGGCCATCCGGAATGCGCAAATAACGAAAGCCCCTAAGGCGATGAGCAGGTTCTTTATTTTGCCTGCCTGTCGGCTTGTGGCGACGAAGTGGAAGCATTCAAACATTTCTTTGTATTGTGCGAGGACGGATGCTATGCCTCCTCTTCCCCTGTAATCGGGTCCAATGAGAAGTACGCAATTTGATTGCTCTTTTTCAATCATAAGGCGTTAAATTAAGAAGTTGTCCCAGAAAAACATATAGCGTATGCAGTCTGTATGTCCGCCTCGATCTGCGTATATTTGTATGAACAAATGAGACAAGAATAGGAAGATAATGAGAAAACCGATCAATACATTATATTTGTTGGGGCGAATATGGAAGAGGTAGTAGAGTAAGTAAGAGCCAATAACTGCCCTAAAAGTGTAGAAGTATCCAACGATGCGAGAAAAGGTTAGGCTACTGATGAATATGGATTGCGTGATATAAAAGATAATGTACATCAAATAGGCAAAGCCAAACTCTTTGGTTGGGTAGACTTTACGAAGCTTGGTCGAGTAGGCAATGATTGTCAGATCAATCAATAGAAAAATAATGCGGCGTGCACCGAAGTTTACTTCGCGTGTTTGATATCTTGCCAGCACAGCAGCGGTAAAACGATCGCCCAAACCAATGAGAGAAAGGACGTTCTCAGCGAAACTTAATAGTGATTGCCAAAGAGGGAATGCAGATAGTGCCAATGCGCAAAAATAGAGAATGTATTGTATTTTTCGGTTGATCTGGATTTTCTCTAACTTGAAATAGTAAAGTAGAAGAAGGGGAGCAAGGAGTAAGGCGCTTTTGTGAATGAACGTAAGTAAATAGAGGGCAATAAGGTAGACTATCCAGCGTTTTTTCTCAATAGTGAGCGAGATGAGCAATAGGAACGCGGTACTCACAATGGCTTGGCGCATAGCGTTCATCCAAGAAAAAAAATCACCGCCTGTCATGATTAAAACGCAGAAATAAGGAAGTAGGTAGCGTGCGTGGCGGAAATATGTTGTGGAAAAGGCAAACTGTAGCAACGCAATGATAGCGAAGTAGACGTAAAAGGGTACGTGCATTTTCAACAGCATTTCTTGGAGTGCAATGTAGCCTGTCTCGAAATCTTCTCGTATGGTGAAGCCGTTTTGCTGTATGGAAAGATATTCTGTCAAGTAGGTTAGGTAGTCAATTCCAACGTCCCAGCGTACGCCGGAGAAGAATGCAAAGATCAAAAGAGCTATGCTGTAGCGGATAGGGTAGAACGGGATGGTTTTGGTCAGGCGTTGGCCGTTCTTCTTCACAACAGTTACTGTCTGTAACAGTGTGAAGAAAGAGAATATCATGAAACCGTAGACACAGAGGCTTTGTAGCATATCCTTTTACTTTGACAAGATGTGATAGAAATGGCGTAAGGTGGTATAAATCCGTTCTTTGAACGTGACAGCTATTGGAGAAAGTAAGAAAAGTTGTCCGACTGGCTTCGTGGTGGGACAAAGGGTTTTGATGTGGCTTATTTTATATTGGGCTCTCGCTTTGACAGCTCGTCTCTCTCGGTAAGATAAGCTACTGTACACAAGGAAGAAACTGTCCGTGAAGAGATGACAAATAAAGTGCAGGGTGTTATTGTCTAATTGAGTGTGGTTCTGGCATATGTGGCGGCAAACATTTTCGAGCGCGACCAAGTCGTCGAGACTGTTCTCTGCGTTGCGGCGTCTTTTGGTGGTCGATGTCGGATGATAGGCGTAGAAATAAGCCGTATTCGTCGTCAAGAGTACAGGGCTGTAAGTGCCCAAGACTACTTTGATGATGAATTCTCTGTCTTCCGAATAGTGCAGATTTTTGTTGAAGCGGATACAGCCGACGCAAGCAGTTCTGAAAAAGTAGGAAATAGTGCATGAACTGAACACGCCTTTTTTAAACAGTGCGCTGGCTGGGATTGAGACTGTTTTGGGAAAGGCATATTGCTTGTATACCCTGCCGTGTGCATTTTCTATCTGAAATCCGAAGTGGATAATGTCCGTATTGAGCAGAATAGCAGTGTCATGAAAAACATCTAAATAGCCGTCTCCCACCCAGTCGTCGGCGTCAACGAACGCGATCCATTCGCCACGAGCGTGGTTAAGGCCCATGTTGCGGGCTGAACTGACGCCGCCGTTTTCTTTGTGGAACACGCGGATCCTCGGGTCGCGGCTGGCGTAGTCGTCGCATATCTCGCCGCAATGGTCGGGGCTTCCGTCGTCAACTAGGATAACTTCGAAATCCGTGAACGTTTGGGCAAGGATGCTGTCCACACAACGGTTCAAGTATTCTTCTGCTCTGTATACAGGCACGATGACCGAAACCGTAGGTCTTTTATTTTCCATCTGCATGGAGTGCGTTACGTAAGAAATCCATCGAGTATGTGCGCCATTCTTTCAGCCGTAGGTTTACGTCTGCCCAATCAATCGGACGTTTCATGCAGGCGGTGATGTCGTCTGCCTTTTCGGTGAGGACGAGGCGCTCTTCCAGCCCGAATGTGGAGAGCAGGGAGTGGAAGCGGGCTTGCCCGCGGCGTTGGTTGCCTATGACTACGAACGGGCGGTTGAAGAGGATGGCGAACGCGCAACCGTGGAATGAATCCGTCAAGACGCATTGTGCATCCATGAAAGCCCGGAGCCACTGTGTGACGCGTGGATATATCCTGTCTTTTAAGGGCGCGTCTGGATTTCGCATTCCTATGGCCTGTGGCATTATCTCAAATGCAGTGAGCCCCAATTCATGCTCTAAGTCTTGTTTGAAGAGCTTTGTCCCGGGATTACGGTCGAGGAGGTAGCAGAAGAGGTCGCCCGGGCTTGCGGCTTCGTCTTGTTCATGGACTAGGCGCTCGTATTCGCCGGGCGTAAGCAGGAGGGTGGGATCGAGTACTTGGACAGATTGTATGCCGAGATGTTCGCCACAAAGGCGAACGCCGTTGGCTTCGCGCACGGATACTGCGTTAAACTGGCGTGCCAAAGTCTCACATTGTGAGGTCAGTCGGCGGGAGAATTCCCATTGTTCTGTTCCGAAAGAAGCTGCGTAGGCGATGCGTTTCACCCTACTGTCTTGCGGCAAGAAATCGAGAAAGTAGTTGGGCTGACAAGGGGAGTAACGCGGGCGCCATACTTGGTCGCTGCCTACAATGTAGGCGTCATATCTTTGCCGTTCGAAATCGTTGCGGAGTGCGCGGGTGGAATAGAGAAATCCGGTTCGCGGTGTGATATATCGGTCGATGAATGGGCGTGTTTGTTGGCTGATGGCGGCTTCATCTTTCCGCGAGAGCCATACCAGCTTCGGGCGGCCGAAGAGTTTGCACACTACGTTGCGCAGGCGGATACGTGCCCAAAAGAAAAACGAATGGCTGTTCTTTACGCGCCGGACTACCCATGCGTCGTGCCCCATGGCTAGCAGGACGTGTTGCAACGCCCAGCATTGAAGCAGGCCGCCGTAGTTGGTGTGCAGCGGTTGCGTGAGTATGCCTATTTTCATGTTGTCCGTGGTTTTATGTATAGCGTTCCTGCAATGCCCTGGCGATCCGTTCGCAGGCGTGGCCGTCGCCGTAGGGGTTGACGGCTTGGCTCATGCGGGCGTAGGCGGCGGAGTTGTCGAGCAGGGTGCTGACGGCGCTGGTGATGCGGTCGAAGTCGGTGCCGACAAGGCGGACGGTGCCTGCAGTGACGGCCTCGGGGCGTTCGGTGGTGTCGCGCATGACGAGTACGGGCTTGCCCAGGCCGGGGGCTTCCTCCTGGATGCCGCCGCTGTCGGTGAGGACGATGTGGCTCTTGGCCATGAGGTGGACGAAACTCAGGTATTCGAGCGGCTCGATGAAGTACATGTTGCCCAAGTCGGTGAGGTCGGATCCGAAGACGTCGTGGATGGGCTGTCGTACGTTGGGGTTGAGGTGCATGGGGTAGACGAAGTCTACTTCCGGGTAGCGTTCTGTCAGCGCCTTGATGGCCCGGCACATCGAGAGGAAGCCGGTGCCGAAGTTCTCGCGGCGGTGTCCGGTGATGAGCACGAGGCGGCGTCCGCCCGTGAGGCGGCTGACGTCGTAGCCTGCTTGACGGAGGTGATTCTCGATGTCTGCGCCCAGGCGTGTGTCGGCTTGTATGCATCCGACCACCCAGTGGAGGGCGTCGATGACCGTGTTGCCCGTCACCCGGATGCGCTCGTCTGGCACGTTCTCGGCCATGAGGTTTTCGCGGCTCAGTGGTGTGGGGGCGAAGTGGTAGGTCGCGAGGCGTGCGGTGAGTTGGCGGTTCATCTCCTCGGGCCAGGGGCTGAGGACGTCGTGCGTGCGGAGGCCGGCCTCGACGTGCCCGACAGGGATTCGGGCGTAGAAGGCGGCCATGGCTGCGGACATGCTGGTCGTGGTGTCGCCATGGACAAGTACGATGTCGGGACGTGCGGTGGTGAGCACCTCGCGCATGCCTGTGAGTACCTTGGTGGTGACATCGTAGAGGTCTTGTCCGGCGCGCATGATGTTGAGGTCGAAGTCGGGACGTATGTGGAAGATGTCGAGTACTTGGTCGAGCATCTGACGGTGTTGTCCGGTCACGCAGACAAGGGTACGGAACTCGTCGGCATGGCTTTCGAGCGTTTTGACCAGCGGGGCCATTTTGATGGCCTCTGGGCGCGTTCCGAATACGAGCATGACGGTTTTCATCGGTGCTGGGTTCTTTGTTCTTGCGGGTGTGGCTTTGTCGGTGGTACGGGGAGGATTTGATGCGGTTGGTGAGTCTGTTTTTCCTGTCGTTGTGACAGAATTTTCTGTCGCTACGACCGGAAATTCTGTCACGGCGGCAGATCCTTCCCGCGCCCGTCTGCATTAGTTCCCCTGTTTGGGTGGATGTGCGACGGCGGTCTCTGCCCTGCCCGGTGTTATTTATAAATGCCGCAGAAGTCGAGGATGACTTTGTCGTCGCGGCGGTGAAGTGATTTGAATGGTGTGTGGGCGGTCAGGAAAGCCACGATGTCGGCCTTTTCGTAGGCCTCCTCGTACGGGGTGAGCTTGAAGACGTTGTGTTCACTGACGTTGGGTTCGACCACGAGGATGTCGGCGTCGTGGCAACTCTGCATCACTTTCGAGACGATGTACTTGGCCGGGCTTTCGCGCAGGTCGTCGATATCGGGTTTGAAGGCGAGCCCCATCATCGCCACACAGGGTTTGCGCTGATGCTTCAATTCGAATTTCAGCATGGCGTTTTCGATTTTCTCAGCACACCAGAAAGCCTTGTAGTTGTTGATTTCGCGTGCTTTGGCGATGAGTTGCGACTCGACGGGGAAGTCGGCCGTGATGAAGTAGGGGTCGACGGCGATGCAGTGTCCGCCTACGCCGCATCCGGGCCAGAGGATGTTGACCCTCGGGTGCTTGTTGGCCAGGCGGATGAGCTCCCACACGTTGATGCCCGCCTTGTCGCAGATGAGCGAGAGCTCATTGGCAAAGGCTATCTGCACATCGCGGCTCGAATTTTCGGTGAGCTTGCACATTTCGGCCGTCTTGCAGTTGGTGCGGTGAAGCGTCCCTTTGACGAACTGGCTGTAAAAGGCGGTGGCTGCGTCGGTCGAGGCTTCGTCGCGGCCACCGATGACGCGGTCGTTGTGGACAAGTTCGTAGATCACGTTGCCGGGCAGCACGCGCTCCGGGCAGTAGGCAATGTGCAGCTTCCCGTTGAGTTCGGGGCGCAGGCTGAATATGAGTTCGGCCATCTTGTCCGTTGTTCCGACGGGCGACGTCGATTCGATGACGTAGAGGTCGCCGTCTTTCAGTAGCGGGACGACGGCGCGTGTGGCTGCCTCGACGTAGGATATGTCGGGTTCATGGTTGCCTTTGAACGGAGTGGGGACGACCATGAAGTATGCGTCGCAAACCTGGGGCTGTGTGTAGGCTTTCAGTTTGCCTTGGCTGACCACTTCTTGCAACATTTCCTCCATCCCGGGTTCTACGATGTGCAGGTGGCCGGCGTTTGTCATCTCGACGACTTGGCTGTTGATGTCCACCCCGACGACGTCCACGCCGTGTTTGGCGGCTATGATGGCGGTTGGCAAGCCGATGTAGCCTAAGCCCATGAAACATGCTTTCATCTTGTCTTTCCTTTGTCTTGATTGTTTCTTTGTTTACTCGTTCTCTTGTGGCGCTGCCGGTGTCGGCTGCGCTGTGGCTTTGTTGCCGTGCAGCTAGGAAGCGTACGGCAGCTTCTGTCAAGAGTGTGGTTCCGTAGACAACAGAAACTTCATGCTTTCCCCTCTTGGCGTGGTGTGGTCCCGGTGCTCACTGTGGCGCACCGGGTTGCTTGCGGGGGTGTTTTTGTTCTGCATGAGAAGTCTCCGGTTTTTTCTCTTGCTGATGCGGAATGCCCGTGTCGGCTTTCAAGGGGTGGCAGTACCACTTGGGAACGTGCACCAGTATGCCGATGGATGCGGCGATGAGCACGACGTACGAGCGCTTCCTGTATCTTACCAACTTTCCTTTGAGCCCTTTGAGCGGGCCGCGGACGACGCAGACTGGCGTCCCGCGGCGGGTGGCCGCAAATCCGGCCTCGACGAACAGTGTTCCCTGAAAGCCGGGGTCGCTGGCGGCGCGCAGTTCTGCCATCTCTGCGGATCCGATGTCGCACCAGCACCCGTCCGTCTTTGTGTAAACGCGCGAGGCGTAGGGGCTGGCTTGCAAGGTTTCGGCGAGGGCGGGTTCCTCACCTTGTCCGCACTGCACGAACAGCAGGTTGTGTATGGCCGGCACTAAGATGCGCTTGGCTCTCCCTTCTGTGTCGGTGTGTTCGGCGTAGCGCATCGGAAGGAAGCATCCCACTCCCTTTCCTTCCAAATGCTGGCGCAGTGCGTTCTCCTTGTGGTGGAACACTTGCAGCGCATACCAGACTGGCTTGTCCGCGCTCATCGTCAATTAGTCAGTTGAGTAAGTGTACTTCCCAATCTCGTCCCGTCAATGTGAAAGGACGTTCGGTTTTCAGGAAGGATAACGCGGCTTCCCGCAGGATGCCGTATGGGAACCGGGGTTCACAGCGTCTGGCGGGGCTTGTCGTTAACGCCTGCAAATATACGAATTAATAGTATAAGCTGAATTCAACTTGCAAATGCAACAGAATTCTGATTA